>MDTB01060647.1_pt1 | contig 31252 bp, 29 predicted proteins | sample 811161 | NCBI WGS metagenome assembly MDTB01 (sample SAMN05326650, study PRJNA326480) | marine metagenome | isolation source: seawater | place: Mediterranean Sea | collected 2009 | reverse complement strand
TCAATTGAAGTCCAAACTCAAAAAATACTATTGATGAAATAGATTGATTAGAACAGGTTATAATAAAAGCCCTAAGCATTTTTATTGCTTAGGGTTTTTTATTTCTGTAATAGTTTGATTGTAGTTAAGTTATTTCTATGCAATTAAATTCTAAACAGCGCAAAATATTAAGATCAAAGGCTCATAATTTAAAACCTTCTATAATAATTGGTAAATCAGGCTTAGATGAGCCTGTTTTTAAATCAATTGATGAATGCGTTGATTCTAATGAGCTTATCAAAATAAAGTTCAATGATTATAAAGACGATAAGAGCACTTTTTTATGTAGAATAAATGATAGGCTTAAAACTCACACAGTTGGAGTTGTTGGAAATATTGCGATTCTGTATAGGCAAAACCCAGATCTTGATAAAAGGATTTACAAAATTGAATAAGTTCGGTCTAATTTTAACCAACTATCCAAAAAGGATATTATTATTAGTTTTCTTTATAACTGGTTTTTTATTTTATTATGCCTTTTTATCTGATTCTAGATTAAGAGTTGATTTTTCTTTAGAGCAGATGTCCCCAGAGAATGATCCTGAAAAAGTCAATTATGATAATTATAGATCTAATTTTTCAAGAGAAGATAATTCTCTTTTATTGATTTATGTACCTCCTACTAATCCGCTCACCTATGAAAGTTTATCTATTGTAGATAGTATTGTTAGTGATATAAAAAAAATTGAAACTAATTCAAATTGCGTTAACCTTAGGTATTTTCCATGTGAATTTTTTGAATATAAAGGTGACAGTAAGGCGTTAAATACAAGATATGCACATTTCACAGATTATAATGATGATAATAGACAATTAACTTTAAGGGTGCATCATATATATAAAGATGATGTTGAGCATAAAATATCTATGGATGGTAAAAATTTCAACTTTGATAAAAATTATGATGTAGATCGCTATATTGAAGTTTTTAAAAGTCCTTATTATACTGATTATACTTTTGAGGTGCCAGACACTAAAGATGATTTTGTGTGCTTGGAAAGTGTTTATGAAATAGATAAGCAAAGTGGGATATATAGCTCAGTATCTATAAATCATACTTCGTATACTATGGTTAAAGGGTGCCCATCAGCGAATCCGCATGTTTATAGTTTAAGTAATATTAAAAATATATCAGGTGATCTTGTTTTTAATTTAAGTGAAGATTTTAAAGGTAATGAGTATGTTTACTTTGAAGATTGTGGGTATGATCAAGTATGCAGCATAGATGAAGATGGATATAGTGATTATGATAAAGATCCCAGTCATGATGACTATCCTAGAGGTAAAGAAAATAATAATGTCTTCGATTGTGAGCCTTTTGACTGCGGTTATGATAAGATTTGTCCTCCATCTTTTTTTAAAAAATACGGTATTAAAAAACCCGATGATTATTATTATCCAGGACCTGATGAAGATTGCTCAGAGGGCGATGTCATAGATGAGGATTGGAGTAATGTTGCATATTTTGATTGGGAAATAAATGGAGATTTTTTGGATGTTAATAATAATGAAGTTTGGGATTGTGAGTTTTTTGATGACTCTAAATTGAAAGGAATTGACTTTGTCAAACAGCATCCTTTTTATAAAAATATTATATTGTCAGAAAATGATGAGATTGGTGGAATATTTATAACATTAGATGATAGGGTTCAAGGACAAGATTTTAGAGCACTTTTCTTTAATGATCTTGATGAAATTATCAATAAAAATAAGAGTAAGTATAATTGGCAATGGTACGATGCCGGTATTCCTGTTTTAAGAACGAGGTATGTTGAACTTTTAAATGAAGAAAGAAGTTTCTTTATACCCTTAGCATTTTTTGTTATAATGTCTATACTCTTTTTTGTCTTTCGTCAGATTAATAGTATTGTTTTACCAGTTATTTGTATAAGCATAACATTAGTTTGGGTTTCTGCCTTAATGGCTTTTGTAGGTATGAGTATTAATGTCATATCTTATTTGACATATAACCTTTTAATGATTATAGGATGTTCAAATTCGATACATGTACAAATGAAGTACCATGAAGGACTCTTTTTAAAAAAAGGGAAAGTTGGCTCTTTGCGTGAAGTAATGTCTAAAATGGGTGGAGCACTGTTTTTGACAAGCTTTACAACATCTATAGGGTTTTTCTCTTTATGTTTGACAAATATTAGATTGATAAAGGAGTTTGGGTTTATTTTAGGTATCGGTGTTTTTGTTATGTTTATAATTATGATTATAGTCTTGCCTGTACTATTGCTTGTTGTTAAAACTCCAAAATATAGTATGTCAGAAAGATTAATAAAGGGCGGAAGTCATAAGATAATTAAGTGGATTGAGAATAGAGTTTTTAAGAATTATAGGTTTATTATAGTCAGTTCTTTGTGTTTATTTGCTGTAGTATCTGTAGGCATGCTAAGGATAGACTACAACGTTTCAATATTGGATGATTTAAGGCCTGGAAATGATTTGTATGAGAACATTAAATCTGTTCAAGGAAATATGGGGGGTATGTTTCCTTTAGAAGTTATTTTAGAATTTGAGAATTCTGCGATTTCAAAAGATAATATTATTAAAATCGATGAATTTAAAAATAAAATAATTGAAATAGATGACATTAGCTCAGCTAATTCAGTTTCAGATGTATTATCTTTATATTTAGCAGGTTCTTATAATTTGTTTTTAGAAAAAAGTAACTGTTATACAGGAATTGATTTTAACAAAGAGGTAATTCCTGAAGATATAAATGAGTTAAATAGAATATTTGATGAAAAAAGTAAGTTTATGAATAGCGCGTCAGCTTTTATAACTAAGGATCATAAAAAAGTAAGGATATCTGGTCGCATGTTTGATATTAAAGCTGATCAAGCTAATGCAATTAAAAATGAGATAGACAGAATTGCTAAAGATATTTTTAAGGATATTAAAGTTGATGTATTCGTAACAGGAAGTACTTTTCTTGCGTTAAAAACGGCAGACTATCTTGTATCGAATTTAACCTATAGTTTTGGATTGGCTTTTTTGATAATTTTCATATCAATGATTATTCTGTTTAAATCTATAAAGTTGTCACTTATTTCTGTGTTACCAAATATTATTCCATTAATGTTTGCAGCTGCTGTAATGGGTTTTCAAGATATTAAATTAAGGCCTACAACAGCAATGACTTTTGCAATTGCATTAGGTATAGCTGTGGATAATACTATACATTTTTTGGCTCGTTTTAGGCAAGAATATCCTTATAGTGAAAATATAAAAGATGCGCTTTCAAAAACACTGTATATTACAGGAAAAGCAATTATGAGCACTACGTTAGTTCTTTCTTTAGGTTTTGCAGTTTTATATTTTTCAGAATTGAGACCCAATCATGAGTTTGGCATATTATCTACAATTATTTTAATATTAGCTTTATTTGGCTCTTTATTGCTATTGCCTTCAATTTTAATTGCAGTAAATCCAAAACTTTATATAGGTAAAAATAAATGAATTACAGAGATAAAATTTTTTTTGATTCTGATATATCTTTGAAGGGTGTTCAAAACAGAAAAATTGGAGTTATTGGATACGGAAATCAGGGTAGAGCTCAGGCTTTAAATTTAAAAGATTCAGGCTTAGATGTTTGTGTAGGTTTGAGAAGAAAGAGTCTTAGTAAAAATAGTGTTAAAAATGATGGCTTGAGAATTATCAATATAAGCTCTTTGATAAAAGAGTGCGATATAGTAGCTATTATGATTCCTGATTTAGAAATAATTAGTTTTTTTAAAAAATATCTTAAAATGTTTTCAAAAAATCAAACTATCTTGCTCTCTCATGGATATGCATTAGTGTATGGAGATTTTGATGTTCCTAAGGATATAAATATTGCTATGGTTGCTCCTAGCGGAGGAGGTGGGGTGGTTAGGTCTGAGTATCAAAAAGGTTTTGGAGTTCCAGCTTTAGTTGCTAGCTATCGAAACTCTTCAAAGGAGTCTTTGCAGGTTGCAATGTCATATGCAAAAGCTATTGGATGTTCTAAAGCTGCAGTATTTTTATCAACTTTTAAAGAAGAAGTTGAGACAGATCTTTTTGGAGAGCAAGTACTTTTAACTGGCAGTATTCCAATGCTAATAATCAATTCATATAAAGTATTACTTGAAGAAGGATACAGTCCTATTGTGTCTTGGTTTGTATGTTTTTATGAGCTTAGAACAATTGTGGATCTGATGTTTCAGCAAGGTTTGAATTCTTTTTATGATATGATTAGCACTACGGCTAAATATGGAGGATTGAATGCAGGAAAATGCTTGATAGATGAAGATTTTGTTAGTAGGATAAGAAAAGTTTTAAAAAATATTAAAAGCGGTGATTTTAATAAAGAATTCAAAAAATCTTTACATGGAAAAACAAATGTGGACTCTATTCAAAAAGAGCTACTTTCATCAAAAGAGCTTAATCAAATTGAGACTCTAATATTAAAAAAGTTTAATTCTTAATTTAACATATGAATACTAACCATTTTAAGAGATTGGTTAGGATAAGTTACTTCAAATTTTTCTAAAATATTAAGACCTGCTTTTTTAATGCATTCTTTATATATGTTGTGCTCTACAATAAATTGATCAGAGAATCCATGAGTTGCTATGTAGGATATCATTGGAATAGTGCCAATATTATTTTGAGTGTCTTTAATGCCTGTGCTATGCAATTCTATTAAAATAAGTCCGTATTTAGAAGTAAGTCTTTTCCATCTCTTGAAATGTGCTATAAGGTTGTCTTGAATATCTGTAGCATTTATTTTTTTTCCTTTCCAGCAGAATGAGTAATCAGAAGTTTTATTATATTTTTCTGTACATATCTCTGTTGATGTATAGCTTCTATTATGATCTAAAAAGGTCCTCACATTTAGGAGTTCACTTAACTTAATGTTGTGTAAATTTTTTAAATTTTTATTAAATGCATCTGGATTAGCTATATCTGCAACAATTGTTAAAGGCTTAATATCTGCATTTTTAAATGTTTGAAGAGTTGCTTGCAGAGCTTCTTGGTTGTAATCCGCTCCAACTAAATGAATTGGATGAGTTTTTAAATTTTTTCCTCTAAGGGTATTTTCTTTTATGAAATCGTATAAATGTAGTAAAAAAGTTCCATCTCCGCATCCCATATCAGATATGCCTAATGGCTGCTGTTCTAGAGGTTTATTAAAAATTTGATATATAAATTTATCTATATGCTTGAAGTAATTTTTATGAGATTTTCCACTACCCCAAACATTTAGAGCTCTATTCACGTGATATTCATTATTAAATGAATCTTTTATCCATATTTTTTTAAAATCACCAAAAAGCAAATCATCTAAGTGAGAGAATGTTTTTATGTAAGAAGTAGGTACTCCATATGCATGGCATTTTGAAAATATATATTCTCCTTTTTTTGTAGGCTTGTTGTGTAAATTTATAAGATTTGCATTTTGTAAAAAATTAACCACAAAATCAGGGAATTCTTTTCTATCTTTAAAAGAATATAAGATTACAATAGGAGCAACCAGGCCTCCTTCTAAATAATTTTTTATTAAGTTGTCATTATTTTTAATTGAATTATATGAATTTTCTATAAGATTGAAATGTTTTTTAATGCTATCAGCATCAGCACAGTCATTTTTAATTAGATTGTTCGACTCATCGTAGTAGTTTTTAAAACCTTTAAACAGATTTGCTTTACTAAGGATTTCTTTGCCAAAGTCAGTTACTTTTAGGTAGTTGTCTGTCTTATTTCTTTTAATGACACCTTGAGCTTCGAGTATTTTTAGAACAATGTTGAAATATCCGCTATTAGCTTTATATTTGTCAATAATATGATTAGGTTTAAATTTGTTTGATGACATAATATATTCATCTATAGAATGAGAATTTAAAGTTTCATAAATAGGAGATAGTGCTATACCGTCCAAATGTAAAAAAACTGTTTTTAAGTATTTTTTCATGTAAAAAATTAATATAATTAAATTGTAAATAAATATAAAAATGTCGTTAATACCTGAATATATAAAAAATTTATCACCCTACAAAGCTGGAAAACCTATTGAGGAAGTAAAAAGAAAGCATGGTTTTAGCCAAGTTATAAAATTAGCCTCTAATGAAAATCCTCTAGGCCCTTCTTTAGATTCTATTGCAGCTATAAAGGATTCTTTGAAGGATTTAGCTTTATATCCAGATTCAAGCGGTTATTATCTTCGTCAAAAATTAGCTGATAAATTTGACCTTGAAATAGATAACGTTATTTTAGGTTCAGGAAGTGAGGGCATAATGTCTTCTATAATGAGAACTTTTTTGAATGATGGAGATTGTTTGCTTGCTACAGAGAATTCATTTATAGGCTTTAGGGTTCTTGCAAATGCTAGTGGAAAAAAAACTAATTGGATTCCGATGAATAACTATAAATATGATTTAGAGGCAATGTCAAAAGCAATATCTTCTAATACAAAAATCATATATTTAGCTAATCCTGACAATCCAACAGGCTCTTATTTTAGTAAATGTGAATTTGATTTGTTTATGAAAAAAGTTCCATCTAGGTGCCTAGTTATTATTGATGAAGCTTATTTTGAATTTGCCTGTTCAAAAGAGGATTATCCAGATTCTATGATGTATAGATACGATAATGTTATTACTTTGCGAACTTTTTCAAAAGTATATGGATTGGCGGGAATAAGAGTAGGTTACGGATTTGCAAATCAAAAATTGATATCCCATTTAATGAAAGTCAAGTTACCATTTGAACCTTCTTCTGTTGCTCAGTCTGCGGCTTTGGCTGCATTAAATGATATTGAGCATATGGATAAAACTTTAAAAAACAATTTTTGTCAGATGAGTTTAATAGAAAAAACGTTTAAAAATCGAGGCTTAAGATTTATTGAATCTTCTGCTAATTTCATTACAGTAGTTTTTGATTCTGAGCATAAAGCTTTTGTTTTTTGTGAAAGATTTTTAAAAGAAGGCATTATATTAAGGCATCTTAAATCGTTCGGTTTACCTAAATGTGTAAGAGTTTCATTAGGAACTAAACAGGAAATGAGTATTTTTATAACAAAGTTAGATATTGTTTTAAGTAAAAAATAATGGCTTATATATCAAAAGACTGGAAAGGTAAAGAATTTTTCAAAATAAATGATTTTAATCATATTGAATTTTATGTAAGTAATGCAAAGCAGGCTGTGCATTTTTACCAATCTGTTTTTGGGTTTAAGGCTTATGCATATTGCGGTCCTGAGACAGGTTATAGAGATAAAGTTTCTTACGTCTTAAAGCAAAAGAATATTTTCTTTGTATTTACAACGCCTCTTATATCTAGCCATCCTGCTTCTGATTGGATTTCTAAGCATGGTGATGGCGTAAGAGATATCGCTGTGCGTGTAGAATGTGCTCGGGAAGCTTATGATTCATGTTTGTCTCGTGGTGCAATCGGTTATTCTGAACCCATAGTAACTGAAGATAAAAATGGAGAATATGGGAAATCTTCTATTAAGGCTTATGGAGAGACAATTCATTCATTTATTTCTAACTCTAAATATAGTGGGCTGTGGGCTCCAGGATTTAAGAAGCTTGAAATACCAGATTTATTAAAAACTGAAAAAGTAGGTCTATTACGAATAGATCATATTGTTGCAAATGTAGAGGCGCATAAAATGGATAACTGGAAAGAGTATTATGAAAATGTTTTTGGCTTTGATACATTCGTTAAATTTGATGAGACAGACATATCGACGCAATATTCATCATTGAAAAGTGTTGTTGTAAGGTCTAAGAATTGGAAAATAAAACTACCTATAAATGAACCAGCTGAAGGTTTAAAAAAATCGCAAATAGAAGAATACATTGAGTCAAATCAGGGGCCAGGTGTTCAGCATATAGCTCTTACTACTAGTGATATTGTTTCTACGATTGAGTTATTAAGGTCTTCTGGTGTAGATTTCTTAGATGTTCCAGATAGTTACTATGATAGTCTATCAGATAGAGTGGGTGTTGTTGATGAAGATGTAAGAAAATTAAAAAAACTTAAGATTTTAGTAGATAGAGATGAAGAAGGTTATTTGCTTCAATTATTTACTAAGCCTGTTCAAGATAGGCCAACTTTATTTATTGAAATAATTCAAAGAAAGGGTTCTAAGGGGTTTGGCCAAGGTAATTTTCAAGCTTTGTTTGAGGCTATAGAAAGAGAGCAAGAAAAAAGAGGAAATTTATAATATGCCATTTTATCAATCTAAGGGAAAAATTCCTCCTAAGCGACATACTGTTTTTAAAAAAAATAATCACGAAATATATTTTGAAGAACTTATTAGTAGGCAAGGATTCTCTCACTTGTATACTAATGCATACCATATTAACATGCCTACTCGTATTAAAAAAATAGGTGAACTGCAATGCTTTGAAAAAGATAGTCAATCTTATGGTCGTCAGCACAGGCATATCAAAACCCAAAAAATAAAATCTAAAGAAAATGCTGGTCTGGATTTCAGATTAAAATTATTCTCAAATGAAGATGTTATGATATCAGTAGCTGATTTATCTAAAGAAATGTCATTTTTTTTTAAAAATGCAAGTTATGATGAATTGATTTATGTTCAGTTTGGGAATGCATTATTTGAAAGCAATTTTGGAGAAATTTTACTTAATGAGGGTGATTATTTGGTTGTTCCTCGAGGTGTTATTTGGAAGTTATCAGAAACCAATAAGTTTAAATGTTTAATATTAGAGTCTAAGAGCCCTATATCTACTCCAAGACGATATAGGAATGAATTTGGTCAATTGTTAGAGCATAGCCCTTATTGTGAAAGGGATATAGTAACTCCAGTATTAAAAGATCCTATTGATAAATCTGGAGAATTTGAAATTAAGGTAAAATATTGTCATGGAATTCAAAGCTATGTTTATGATAGGCATCCATTTGATATAGTTGGATGGGATGGTTATTATTTTCCGTGGAAATTGAGCATTTATGATTTTGAACCAATAACTGGTAGCATTCATCAGCCTCCTCCTGTTCATCAGACTTTTCAAGGAAATGGTTTTGTTGTTTGTTCCTTTGTGTCGAGATTATTTGATTATCATCCAGATGCTATCCCAGCGCCGTATCCTCACTCTAATGTGGATTCGGATGAGTTGATTTATTATTCAAAGGGTAATTTTATGAGTAGGAAAGGAGTTGAGTCTGAATCTATAACGTTGCATCCTATGGGGCTTCCTCATGGTCCTCAGCCAGGAAAATATGAAGAATCTATTGGTAAAAAAAACACAGATGAATTAGCGGTAATGATTGATACATTCAAACCGTTAAAGCCTACCTCTATTATGGTTGAAAACGAAGAAAAGAATTATTACAAAAGTTGGGTTAATGACTGAAAAGTTTAAAATTATAAAGGCTTCAAGTCAATCTATGGTTGAAAATTATAGACTAATGGTTGCTTCAATTGCACCTAGACCTATAGCATTTGTTGGAACTCAAAATCTTAAAGGAAATGATAATTTAGCACCATTTTCTTTTTTTAATGGATTTGGGGCTAACCCTCCTATTATAGGTTTTTCTCCAGCTTTAAGTGGAAGAACAGGGAAGCCTAAAGACACACTTTTAAATATACAAGAAGTTAAAGAATTTACAATTTCAATGGTGTCTTTTGAAATGGCAGAGCAAATGTCCTTATCTTCTTGTGAATATCCAATTGAAGTAGATGAATTTTCTAAGTCTGGATTTAAGAAAAATAATTCTAATTTTATAAAACCTCATGGCGTTTTTGAGTCGCCAGTTATTTTTGAATGCAAACTTGTTGATATTGTTAAGTTAGGGTCAAAACCAGGTAGTGGTAATTTAATACTTGGTGAAGTAGTAGCTTTTCATGTTAAAGAAAATTTATTTAAAGGTGATATCTTCGATGAAAAAGCTATGGATTTAGTTGGAAGAATGGGGTACGGCAACTACGTTCGATCACAAGATTCTGTTTTTACTATTAATAAACCTAAATGTATAAGCATAGGTTTTGATGCTTTGCCAGATAAAATTAAAAATTCTGAGCAATTAAAAGGTAGTCATCTTGCAAAATTAGCAAGTGTAGATAAAATTCCGCCCTATAAAAAGAGCAATGACTCTTTTTCCGATTTATACAAAGAATGTATACATAGATTAGATCAAAATAAAATCGATGATGCATGGCAAATTGTACATCAAATATTAAGATATGAATAAAGCTCTTTGGAGCCCAAGTAAATTAAATTTAAAAGAATCCAAAATGGCTCTTTTTATAGATTATATTAATAAAAAAAGAGAGCTTTCAATTAATAATTATACAGATTTATATAATTGGTCCATTGATGACATCTCTTCGTTCTGGGGTGATATCTCAAATTATTTTAATATCATATTTCATGATAATCCTAAAAAAATATTAAAAGATAGTCCAAGCATGATTAATTCTAGATGGTTTTTAGGCGCTAATCTTAATTATGCTGAAAATATGCTACGGTTTAGCTCCTCTGATTCTGATGCTATTCAATTTTGTAATGAATTAGATGAATTTAGGAAGATTACATACTCTGAGCTTTATTCTTATGTTTCAATTTTAAATCAAGAATTTTTAGATTTTGGTGTTGTTAAGGGAGATAAAATTGTGGCGATAATGCCTAATATTCCTGAAACAATAATATCTTCATTAGCCTGTTCAAGTGTTGGGGCTGTATGGTCTTCTGTTTCTCCTGATTTTGGAGTTAGGGCAATATTGGATCGTTTTGAGCAAATTGGCCCTAAGATTCTTATAGTATGCAATGGGTATACCTTCAAAGGAAAGGTATATAGTCTAAATAATAAAATTAAAGAAATAACTTCTAAGTTAAAAACTATTCAGAAAGTAATTGTTGTTGATTACGTTAAGGGTGATGTGGATGAATCTAATTTGATTGTTAAATGGAGTGAAATTGACTTTAGTCGCTCAACCTCCAATATTGATTACGTATCAACATCATTTGACGACCCTTTATATATAATGTTTTCTTCAGGTACTACTGGAAAGCCTAAGAGTATTGTGCATTCAGTGGGAGGCACTTTAATTCAGCATGTAAAGGAGTTGGGCTTACATGTAGATTTAAATGAAAATGATAAAATACTATACTACACTACATGTGGTTGGATGATGTGGAATTGGGTTTTATCTAGCCTTTTTTTTGGGGCAACGTTAGTTCTTTACGAAGGTAGCCCTTTTCATCCTAACAAAAGTAAACTGTTAAATGTAGTTGATTCTCTAAAAATTAATGTTTTTGGCACTAGTGCTAAGTATATTTCGTATTTGCAGTCAGAAGGATTGAAGCCTAAATTGAAATTCTCTTTTAGGTTTTTAAGAAATATTTTATCAACTGGGTCTACTCTTACCAATGAAAACTTTGATTTTGTGTATTCAAGTATTAAAAAGAATGTTCAGCTTTCATCTATTTCTGGTGGAACAGATATTATTTCATGTTTTGCATTAGGTAATCCATTGCTTGATGTAAAAAGAGGAGAATTGCAGTGCATAGGTTTAGGTATGGCTGTTTCCAGTTATGATAAGCATGGAAAAGAAATTTTCAATAAAAAAGGTGAGCTTGTTTGCAAGAAACCCTTTCCCTCAATGCCAATTTATTTCTGGGGAGATAAGAATAATAAAAAATATTATAATTCATATTTCAATAAGTTTAAAAATATTTGGACTCATGGAGATTTTATCAAGATTAATAAAAATGGAGGAGTTGTGATTTTTGGTAGGTCAGATGCAACTTTAAATCCTGGGGGAGTTAGAATAGGAACTTCTGAGATATATTCAGTAGTTGAAAATTTAAATTTTATTGATGATTCTATTGCTGTTAATTCTAATTTAGATGATGGATATATTTTGTTTGTAAAGACATTAAATCATAAATTATTGAACAATAAACTTATTAATCAAATAAAAAATTTAATTAAAATCAACCTTAGCCCTAAACACTTACCTCAAAAAATTTTGCAGGTTAAAGATATACCATATACTGTTAATGGCAAAAAAGTTGAAATAGCAATAAAAAACATCATCGATGGAAAGAGTATTGATAATATTGAATCAATAAATAATCAGGAATGTTTGTCGGATTACTATAAAATATTGAAATGAGTGAAATTTTACATATAGATTTTAATTTAGAAAATGCAAAACATAATTTTGTAGAGTCTTTATCAAAAACTGGGTTTGCAGTTTTAACGAATCATACTATTGATAAAGCTTTAATTTCTGATGTTTATTCTGATTGGAGAAAATTCTTTATGTCAGACGAAAAAAATCGTTATTTATATGATTATGATAAACAAGATGGATATTTTCCATTTAAATCTGAAAATGCTGCTGGTTATAGAACTAAGGATTTAAAAGAGTTTTTCCATATATACAGATGGGGTAGATACCCGTCTTCAATTTCTGATTCAACAAAAAAGCTGCATTCTGACTTATTAGAGTTAGGTGGTAATCTTTTAGATTGGCTTGATGAGTTAGCTCCAAAAAATATCAGGTCTAATTTTTCAATGAAATTATCAGATATGATTAATGATAGTGGTCAAAATTTATTAAGAGTTATACACTATCCTCCTGTAAAAAACGAACAAGCCTCTGATGGTTCTATTAGAGCTGAGTCTCATACAGACATTAATCTTATAACTATATTAATAGCAGAGCCTGGATTACAAGTGTTAGACCAATCAGGTAGATGGATTGATGTTGATTTGCCAAAAAATAGTATTGTTATAAATATAGGTGATATGCTTCAAGAAGCTTCAAAAGGTTTTTACAAATCAACTTTTCATAGAGTTGTAAATCCTGTAAATTCAGCAAATTTTTCTAGATTTTCTATGCCTTTATTTATTCATCCAAGAGATGAAGTTCTTTTATCGAAAAACCTTACCGCAAAAAAATATTTAGAGCAAAGATTAAAAGCGATTGGTTTAAAGTAAAAAAATCAGCTATTAATAGTTGCAACGTACTTTATAAAAAATGTAAATTAAGAGACTGTAGAATTAAAGATTTTTTTAATTAGTACTAAACATAAATTAAAAGGTAAATAAAACGGCACAATTATTTCCAAAATGGACTAACTTTGCACCACTTATAGGAGCAATTCTAGGAGGCGGACTTTTGTCCGGGGTAGTATTCTTTTTTTGGTATTATGGTTCACCTAAATATACTGATGTAGGATACCAGCCTGATCAACCTATAAACTATTCTCATAAGTTTCATGTAGGTACATTAGGGTTGGATTGCAGATATTGTCATAATTATGTAGAAGAGTCTCACGAGGCAAATGTTCCTCCTACCGAAACCTGCATGAATTGTCATAATAATATAAGAAAAGAAAGTAATGAGTTAGAATACTTGAAGAATACATATACAAATAATATTCCTATTGAGTGGATTAAGGTTCATATGCTTCCGGATTATGCATATTTTAATCACAGTGTTCATTTAAATGCTGGCGTTGGATGTGTTTCTTGTCATGGAAGGGTTGATCAAATGGAAAAAGTTGTTCAGGTTGAGCCACTTAGCATGTCGTGGTGTTTGGATTGCCATAGAAATCCATCTGAGCATTTAAGGCCAGTTGAAGAAATAACTAATATGGATTGGATAAAGCCAGACAATCATAATGAGTGGGTTCAAAAGTATAAAAGTGGAATAAATCCACCAGAAAGCTGTTCTGCATGCCATAGGTAAAATATGAAGATAGAAGAAAAAAAATATTGGAAAAGTATAGAAGAGGTTAAGTCTCCAAGAACCTTTAAAGAGTTAGCTAAGAATGAATTCTCAGAAGGTTACATGGATACTTCCAATACTGTATCTAGAAAGAAATTTTTAAAGATAATGGGAGCCTCAATTGCATTGGCAACATTATCTGGATGTAGAAAACCAGTTCAAAAAATTATTCCTTACGTTAATGCGGCAGATAAAATTAAGCCAGGTATACCAAATTACTATGCAAGTGTAATGCCTTTTGGCCTTAACTCTTTCGGAATTATAGCAGAAAGTCATGAAGGAAGACCAACTCACATTCATGGCAATACTAATCATCCAGAAAGTCTTGGTGCGACTAATAGTTTTGTACAAGCATCTATCCTTGATTTGTACGACCCTGATCGATCTAAGGTTATAAAAAATAATAAAAAGATTTCTAGTTGGTCAAAATTGTCTGACTTTCTACAAAGTATGTCATCACAAAAATCTAAAGTTGCAATATTATCAAAACCTTTTTCTTCTCCTTCATTGAAAGGTTTGAAATCAAAATTAGGCAATAAAGTAGATTGGTATTGTTACGACCCGATGAACGATGAAAACGAGGATTTAGGCATAGAAGAAGCTATTGGTAAAAAGTGTGTAGCTCAATTCTCTTTAGATAGGGCTCAGACTATTTTATCTATCGATTCAGATTTTCTTGGCACTGATATAAGAGTTACTCGAAATACAAAAGATTTTTCAAAAAAAAGGAAGGTGCAAGATAAGAAGTCCGCTGCCATGAATAGGCTTTATGTTATTGAGAGCAATTTTTCTCAAACAGGCGCTATTGCAGATCATAGAAAAGTAATGAGGCAAAGTGATATAGATTATTTTGTATCTAAGCTCTGGAAAGGGTTTTTAGGTAAAAAGATTGATGACAAATTTATCAAAGTTGTTTTATCGGATTTAAAAAAGAACAATGGAGTTATAACAGGTGGAGCAAGGCTGTCAGCTAAAACTCATGAACTTATTACTCGAATGAATTTATTGATGAGGTCTAAAGCTGTTAAGTATATAGAAAAATCAAAGTTTAAAAATTCATGTTTTTCAGATGAGGAAAAATATAAGAAATTAATTAAAAAAATGAATAAAAATGAGATTGATTGCTTAATTATTTTTGATTCAAATCCAGTCTATTTTGAGAAAAACAATCAAGGCTTTGCTAAGGCTTTGAAAGGCATTAAATCCTCTATTCATTTCGGCCCGTATTTTGATGAAACTGCTTCGCTTTGTGAATGGCATGTACCTAAATCTCATTATTTAGAATCATGGGGTGACTGTCAGTCATTAAGTGGTGCTGTTTCAATTATTCAGCCTTTGATTTCACCATTATACTATCAGGCATATAGCGATCTAGATTTTTTACATTTAATTGATAATCCTTTAAAATATAAAAATAGTAAGCCAATGGATGCGGCATATAGTTTAATTAAAAATACATATAAAAAAAGTTGGAATAAGTATCTATACAATGGCATAGTTAAAACTGATAAGCATAAAAGCGTAAAAATAAACTACTCTAATTTAAGAAATGCTCGAAACTTAAAAACAGAACGAAAAAATATTGATGGAATAGAGGTGTCTTTTTATCTTTCTAGTCAAGTTTATGATGGAGCTTTTTCAAATAATGCATGGCTTCAAGAATCACCTGATTCAATGTCAAAAATAGCTTGGGATAATGTTGCTATGATGTCTGATAGTACTGCAAAAAAAATGGGTCTAGGAAAAGGTCAGTTATTAAGTTTGAAGTATAATGAAAAGGAAATTGAAATTCCTGCATGGGTTTTGCCAGGTCATGCAGATGGACAGATTTCGCTTCAAGTAGGCTATGGCAGATTTTTTAAATCAAGTGTAGCACAATCTGTTGGTAAAAACGTTTTCCCTCTAATGAATGGTGCTCTTACAAATAATTCAATAAAGATCGAAAAAAGACAAAGTGTCGTTTCTATAGCATGCACTCAAGATCATCATGGAATGGATACAGATGATTCTTTCACAAATAATGAGATTCAAAGCAGGTTGCATGATATTTTTAGAGAAGTAACGCTTGAGGACTACAAGAAGTATGGTGGAAAGCAAATTGCTAAAATCACTAAAGATAAGCATTTAACTAAAAAAGATGGTACAGATAAGACGCTTTATAAGAATCCTTATTCTAATTTTTACGATGCAAAGGCTAAGCCTTATAACAAACCGTATGATATTAATGACCCTCCTCAGTGGGGTATGACAATAGATTTGAATTCATGTACAGGCTGTAATGCGTGTGCGATAGCCTGTCAGAGTGAGAATAATATTCCGACTGTAGGAAAGGATGAAGTTTTAAAGGGCAGAGAGATGTCATGGGTTAGGCTAGATAGATATTTTAAGGGAAGTAGTGATAACCCTGAAGTAGCTTTTCAGCCAGTTTCTTGCGTGCATTGTGAAAATGCTCCTTGTGAGCAAGTATGTCCTGTTGCAGCCACTGTTCATGATGAAGAAGGTATAAATGCTATGGTCTATAATCGTTGCATAGGAACACGTTATTGCGCTAATAATTGTCCTTATAAGGTTAGAAGGTTTAATTTTCATAATTATACTTATGATACTCCTGAAATAGTTCAAATGGCTCATAATCCAGATGTAACAATAAGATTTAGAGGGGTTATGGAAAAGTGCACTTATTGTATTCAAATTTTAAAGGAAGCTGAGCAAAAATCTGTTGTTCAGAAAAAGAATTTAAATGACATTGATTTTAAAGTTGCATGCCAAAGTTCTTGTCCTGCAGATTGTATTGAATTTGGAAATATAAAAGACTCAGAGTCTGAAATTTTCAAATGGAAGCAAAATGATCGTGACTATAGTTTACTTGAACAACTTAATACTAAGCCAAGAACTACATATTTAGCAAAACTAAGAAACCCTAATAAGGAATTAATATAAGGATGAGTCAAGTTCATTTAAAAAAAGAGATACTTGTTGAAGGAAATCAAACCTTTCACTCTGTTACAGAGAAGATAGCTGGAATTGTTGAAATGAAAAATAGTAATATCTGGTTAGCCTGCTTTGCTGTGGCAAACTTTTTTGCATTAATATTATTAGTATCTATTTTATATCTTTTGTGGGAAGGTACGGGTATTTGGGGTTTGAATAATCCTGTTGGATGGGGATGGGCTATAGTTAATTTTGTTTTCTGGGTTGGTATTGGTCATGCAGGTACATTGATTTCAGCTGTTTTATTTTTATTTAGACAGCAGTGGAGAACCTCTATCAATCGGTTTGCAGAAGCGATGACAATATTCGCTGTTATGTGTGCATTAATATTTCCTGGAGTGCACGTTGGTAGAGTTTGGCATGCCTACTGGCTTTTTCCTATACCTAATCAAATGGCTATGTGGCCAAACTTCAGAAGTCCTTTGCTTTGGGATGTTTTTGCAGTAGGTATTTATTTTACAGTATCACTTCTTTTTTGGTACACAGGTCTTATTCCTGACCTTGCAACTATGAGAGATCGTGCTAAATCAAAGATAAAAAAAGTAATTTATGGTGTTTTAGCTTTAGGATGGAGAGCGAGTAATAGGCATTGGCAAAATTACGAATTAGCATATTTAATGCTTGCAGGATTATCAACTCCATTAGTTTTATCAGTTCATAGTATTGTTAGTACAGATTTTGCGATAAGCCTTCTTCCTGGTTGGCATACCACAATATTTCCTCCATATTTTGTTGCAGGTGCAATTTTTTCAGGCTTTGCAATGGTCATAACGTTGGCAATTCCTACTCGAAAAATTTTTGGACTAGAAGAATATATTACAGTAGGACATCTTGAGAGGATGGCTAAAATTATGCTCTTAACTGGTTCTATGGTTGGTTATGCTTATTCTATGGAATTTTTTATTGCTTGGTATAGTATGGTTCCAGAAGAGGGTTTTGTTTTTTTAAATAGGGCTACGGGGCCATATGCTTGGGCTTACTGGATAATGGTTTCTTGTAATGTTATATCTCCTCAGTTATTTTGGTTTAAACGTATTAGAACTAATATTATTGCATTATTTGTACTTTCAATCTTTATAAATATTGGTATGTGGTTTGAAAGATTTGTAATAGTCGTAACTTCATTACATAGAGATTATTTGCCTTCTTCATGGGATATGTATTCTCCAACAATTTGGGATATTTTATTATTTTTAGGTTCATTTGGATTATTCTTTACGTTGTTTTTACTTTTTATTAGGTTTGTTCCAATTATATCTATTGCGGAGATAAAGGGTGTTCTTCCTCAGGCCGATCCTCATTATAAAGGTGATATTAATGAAAAATAATGAATATGGTATATTGGCAAGATTTAAGGGTCCTCATGAATTATTAGTAGCTACAGAAAAAGTTAGGGATGAAGGTTTTACTAAATTTGATTGTCATACTCCATATCCTATGCATGGTTTAGATGATGCTATGGGCTTAAAAAGGTCTATTCTTGGATATATAGTTGGAGCAGGAGCACTAGGAGGAGCATCTTTAGGGCTTTTATTGCAGTGGTTCGTTAGTACTATTGATTACCCTATAGTTATTTCTGGAAAACCATATTTTTCATGGCAAGCATATATGATTATTACATTTGTAACAATGGTTTTAGGAGGAGCTTTGTCGGCACTTTTAGGAATGTTTCATTTGAATCGTATGCCAACATACAATCATCCTCTTTTTAATTCTGAGGTTTTTAAAAGATCAACAGATGATGGTTTTTTTATAAGTATAGAATCAGATGATGAAAAATATAAAACAAAAGAAACTCAAGATTATCTCAAGCTTATAGGAGGCTTAGATATAGAGGTGATAGAAAAATGACTTTGATTTTTAGAATTACAATGTTATCAATTTTTGTTTTGGTTTCTTGTAGAGGAACAACAAGTAAAAAGCCTCCTATACATTTATTTCAAAATATGGATGATGTCGGAAGGCTTGACCCTCAATCTCCTAATTTAGCTAATTATTACGTAGGTGATTCTTTAGTCTATATTAATCCTAATAAAATGTCAATGATTGTACCTGTTGAAGGTACGGTTTCTAGAGAAAATGATGATAAGAATGTAAGCTCAAAGTATCTTGCTGATAAAAGCTTGATTGAAACAGGGAAATATGCCAATGGCGATTATATTGAAAAAATTCCCTCAAAATACAATGTAAATAAAGAATTTATTGAAAGAGGTAAGCAAAGATATGGTATTTATTGCAGCGTTTGTCATGGAGCTGTTGGAGATGGTAAAGGTATAGTTACAAATAACAGGTATTCTTGGCATAGAAATATGCTTCCTGCCAACTATCATAATCCTGATGATGTAAATATGGATGATTGGGATAAGGATGGATATATTTACTCTGTAATTGCGTATGGTGTAGGTAATATGAATGGATATGAGCATCAGATTAGTGTTGATGATAGATGGAAAATTGTAGCATATATGAGGTATCTTCTTCAGGCTTATAGAGATAAGATGATGATAGATTTGAAATTAATGCCTACAATAGAAGCTCAATTGCTTTCAGATGAATTTGAGCTTTTAGTAATCATGGATAAATATGATGTGAAAAACCTTGTTCAAGACTTTTTTAGCAAGACAAATATGGTAAAAGTTCAAAAAATTATAGGTGTCGATTCAAATCTTCCTGATGGTTTGTGGGGTGAGGGCAGTAAGCGTAAATGGTTGAAGTGGAAAAATGAAAGGACGAATAAATAATGCTGTATAATCATAAAACGTATAGGTTGAACACAAAATCATTAGTTAAAAAGTCCCTTTTTATTTCATTTATTGGTGTTGGCTTATCAATTATAGGTTTTTATAATGACCCTAGATTTTTTCATTCGTATTTAGTGGCTTATTTATTTTTTGCAACGCTATCTTTAGGAGGTTTGTTTTTTGTGTTAGCTCATCATATGTTTGGTGCAGACTGGAGTATACCTATAAGGAGGTTTGCTGAAAATTTGATGATATTAATTCCATTAATAGCAATACTATCTTTGCCTATAATGTTTAAAATTGATTATTTGTATGTATGGACTGACCCTATTGAAGTTAATGGTGAGCATTATTCTAATCTAAAGTTAAAAGATATTCATTCTGATCAATATAATCATGATAGCTATGAGCATAACCATGACAATCATGAATTAAATTTCTGGGAATATCATCCAACTATGATTGCTAAAAAAGCTTACTTGAATAAAGGATTTTTCTTTTTACGGTTAAGTATTTACTTCCTAGTATGGTTTTTACTTGCTTTTAGGCTTTATTACGGGTCTATTAAGCAAGAAAAAAATAAAGATAAAGAAAAGTTGAAGAAAATAAGTGCAGTAGGGATGTTTCTTTTTGCCATTACGGGATCATTTTTTGGTTTTGATATGATTATGTCTCTTGATCCTACATGGTTTTCAACAATGTTTGGTATTTATATATTTGCAGGTTCATATTATGGATGTATTGCCTTAATGATACTAATTTCTATTTATTTAAGAAGGAATTTGATTCTTATTGATGAAATTAATGAAAAACATTATGCCAATCTTGGTAAAATAGCATTTACATTTACTGTTTTTTGGGCATATATCGCAGGATTTCAATATTATATTATATGGTATGCTAATTTACCTGAAGAGATTAATTGGTTTATACAGAGATGGACAGGACCTTTTAAGTATGTTAGTTTAGTTTTAATTTTTGGCCATTTTGTAATACCTTTTAGTCTACTTATCTTTAATAAAATAAAAAGAAATAAATCGGTTTTAACAGCAATGGGAACTCTCATGCTTATAATGCATTGGCTTGATTTGTATTGGATGGTTATGCCTAATTATTTTAGAGATAAGCATGGCTATATATCATATGAAAGTCTTGGCTTGCTTTCTGTTATTTCTTGGACAGATTTTTCATTATTATTAGCTATGGGCGGATTGTTTATGGCTATATATTGGAGTCTATTTAAAAAATTTCCTATAGTTCCATATAATGATTCAGCTTTTGATCAATCTATAACAAATGAGGAGTCATAATGGATTTTGATGTTACAAATATAGAGAGTGAAAATATTGATGCAAAGGCAGTTTTCCCAGTAATTTTTATTTTTATACTATTAATAATATCCTCTCTTGTCTTTGTTTATTATTATTTTGTTTTTGAAAAGCAGAATATTATGAATAATCAATACTTAGAAGCTCCTTCAAAAATTTGGAATGAATATGATGAAATTGAGAACAAAAAAATTAAAGAATATGATTTAGAAGAATCAATGAAAAAGGTTTTGGAAGGTTATGGTAATTAATAAAGTGATTTATATTATACTGTTTTTTACGATCTTTTCATGTGATATGTCAAATGAATTTGGTGGCTATAATAATCCGGATGCTTTTGATGGGATTAGTGTTAAGAATCCATTTGGACTACAGCTACCTTTAGAATTGAAAATAAAACATGCTGATGGAATTAAGGATTTTTCGTCTTTTTTTGGCAATAATAGGCCAAAAATTCTATTTATTGGGTATTATAATTGCCCAATGTTATGTAATTCTGTAAGAGATAATTTTTTTAGTCAAGTGTCTAAAACAAATTATGACGTTGGGGTTGATTTTGATATTATTATGCTAAGCATTAGTCCACAAGAAACATATGTTGATGCCGATTTAAATGAAAAGCTCTATTTTAATCGATATTATAAAAACAATAACAGTAACAATGTGCAAAATTCTTTTAATTTTTTAATCGCAGATGAGCAAGATATGATTGACTTGACGAATGATATTGGTTTTGAATATAGATATGATAAAAAAAGTGGTGAGTATTTTCATCCAGCTTTTGTATATATAGTTTCAGATAAAGGGCTTATTACTGATGGATTGCAGTTTGGCTCTATTGGGCCTGATTTTAAAGATAAGCTATTATCAGCAAATATGAATGTTTCTAGAATGAATTTTGATGATTTCTATACATTTACTTGCTTGCAAGCTGATATAGAAAATAAAAATCCTCAAAGAGCATTTAATTTTCTAAGGTATGCAAGTTTGTTTTTCGTTTCGTTTATGTTTTTTGGTGTAGGGTTTAATATTTTGCAAAATAAAAATAAAAAATAGATATGAGTGATATAAAAAATAGTGTTTGGTTACCTAGTCCTGCTTCAAATTTTCATGCTGAAGTAGACCCTTTATTTTATTTTATTCTATGGGCAAGTACTGTAATCTTTGCTATTGTTGTTTTTGCTATAATTTTGTTTTGTGTAAAATATAGAAATGAAAGTGTCAGAGATAAATTAGAGCCTCAAGTATCTCATGACTCAAAGCTAGAGTTCTTTTGGACGCTTATTCCTACTATTCTTATAGTTATAGTATTCTTTTGGGGTGCAAGATCATTTCTTAAAATGCGTATTTGGCCTGTAGATGCAACTGAAATTAATGTTAAAGCTAAGAATTATCAATTTAGCTTTAATTATCGATTTGAAAATAAAATGTTTGGTGTTAAGGATACTCTTGTAGTACCAATTGGAGAGCCTATAAAGTTAGTTATGTCAGCTGAAAAAACAAGTTTTCTACATGGCTTATTTATTCCAGATTTTAGAGTTAAAAGTGATGTTAGTCCTCATAGGTATTCACAAATGTGGTTTGTGGAAAATAATCAAGGCGTATATGATTATTATTGTACTGAATATTGCGGAGCAGGTCATTCTGGTATGAATGGTAAAGTTATTGTTATGAGCAAAAATGATTATGATGATTGGTTTAAAGGTAGGATAGAATTATACAATCAAAGTTTGACATATACAGGTGCTCAGCTTGGTGAATATTTATATAAGGAGCTAGCGTGCAATACATGTCATTCATCTATTGAAAATGAAGTTATACAGGGCCCTTCTTTTGCTAAATTATGGGGGACTAGAGTCGAGCATGTTAATGCTGGTCCAGAAATTGTAGATGAAAATTATATTGAGGAGTCAATAAGGTATCCTGCTTTAAAGATTGTAAAAGGTTACAATAATTTGATGCCAAAAGATTATGTTGATTTATCAAAAACGGACATTGATGCTTTGATTGAATTTATTAAAACGTTAAAATAGGAAATATATGAAAGAATACTTTAAAGAAAATTATCTAAGGTACCCAGAGGGAATTAAGTCGTGGATTTATACATTAGATCATAAAAGAATAGGCTTGATGTATCTGTTTGCAATTTTTGGGTTTTTTATTCTGGCCGGTTTTACAGCAGTTTTTATGAGATATGAACTTATGTCTGCTGAGGCCGAAATGAGTGAGCATTCGTACAATGTTTTAATGACTCTTCATGGGGCTGTTATGGTTTTCATGTTTATTATTCCGTCTATCCCTGCTGCATTAGGCAATATAATGCTTCCAATAATGATTGGGGCAAAAGATGTTGCCTTTCCGAGACTTAATCTGGCCAGCTGGTATGTTTACTTAGCGGGCTCAGCTTTCGGTATATATTCTATTGTTTCTGGTGGCGCAGATACAGGATGGACATTTTATACTCCTTATAGTACTACAACAAATAGTGCAGTTTTCAGTATGACTATGGCTGCTTTTATTTTAGGATTTTCTTCGATTTTTACAGGTATAAACTTTATAGTTACAATACACAATATGCGAATGAAAGGTATGACTTGGGGTAAATTACCACTTTTTGTTTGGGGTTTGTACGCAACAGCATTGATACAGGTTTTAGCGACTCCAGTGATTGCTATAACGTTGCTTTTATTAATTATGGAAAGAGCAGTTGGTATAGGAATTTTTGACCCTGCTTTAGGTGGAGATCCTGTTCTTTTTCAGCATTTCTTTTGGTTTTATTCTCATCCTGCTGTCTATATAATGATTGTTCCTGGCCTTGGGGTGATAAGTGAGCTTATTTCAACATTTTCAAAGAAGAAAATATTTGGATATAAATTTATAGCAGGGTCGTCTATGGCAATAGCTTTTTTAGGTTTTTTGGTATGGGGGCATCATATGTTTGTTTCTACTCAGTCTGCATATGCTTCTTTAGTTTTTTCTTTTATTACATTTTTTGTAGGTGTTCCTACTGGAATTAAAGTATTTAGCTGGTTGGCCACATTATATAAAGGTAACATTTCATTAAAATCTCCAATGCTATATGCTTTAATGTTTTTAATAACCTTTACTATTGGAGGACTTACTGGAATTTTCTTAGGTGCTCTATCTGTAGATATCCATCTTACTGATACTTATTTTGTTGTTGCGCATTTTCATTACGTTATGATGGGGGGTACAGTAGTTGCTTTCTTAGGTGCAGTTCATTACTGGTGGCCTAAAATATGGGGAAGACTCTATAATGAGTTTCAGGCAAAAATTGCTGCTTTGTTAGTGTTTGTTGGATTTAATTTAACTTTCTTCCCTCAGTTTATATTAGGTTCTTTAGGAATGCCTAGAAGATATGCCCAATATGCTGAAAGTGCTCAAGGTGTACCATTTGAAAAAAGAGAGCTATTTGAATTTTATCATTCATTGTCGACATATGGAACCTGGGTTTTAGTGATTGGGTTTATTTTGATAGCGTATTATTTAATAAGGTCAGTTTCAAAAGGAAAAGTTGCTGGATCCAATCCATGGGGAAGTCTAACTATGGAGTGGGAAGTCCCTTCGCCTGTTCCCCCTCACAACTTTTTAAAAGAGCCTGTTTTTGAGCATGGTCCATATGATTATGATAAAGTTATTAAACAAAAAACTATAGATGAATAATTATGTCGAGTAATCATACAACATATTTACAACACCATTTTGCTAATAAAGAGCAGCAACACGAATCTGCTAAGCTAGGTATGTGGGCATTTTTAGTGACTGAAGTTCTTACTTTTGCAGGCCTTTTCTGTGCCTATGCTATTTTGAGAAATAATTTCCCTGAAACTTTTAAAGCTTGTGGAGAACTTCTAAATATGGAGCTAGGTTTAATTAATACGATAGTATTGATAACTAGTTCTTTGACAATGGCGTTATCAATATATTTTATTCAAAATAACAATAAAGCTCGTACTATTCAAATGTTAGCCTTAACACTTATACTTGCTGCAGTTTTTATGGTTATTAAGTATTTTGAGTATACTCATAAGTTTCATGTAGGTCAGCTACCATCTAAATTTTATTTTTCAAATGAAGTTGAAAATATTATAGGGACTGAAATAACAAATCCTGGGGCATTTTTTAGTGTTTATTTTATGATGACAGGTCTTCATGCAATTCACATCATTGGAGGAATGATAGTTATCTCTTGGATGATGTATAACACTTTTAAAGGCAAGTATAGTAATCAGTACTATACACCTATTGAAGTAACTGGTTTATTCTGGCATTTAGTAGATTTGATTTGGATTTTTTTATTTCCACTTCTGTATTTAATTTGACGGTTGATTATATGACATCAAAAAAACATCATATTATACCTTTGCAAACATATTTTCTTGTGTTTTCTGCATTGATGGTCCTAACGGCCCTTACGGTTTTAGTTACATATGTTGATTTAGGCTCATTTAATATAGTTTTAGCCATGTTTGTAGCAATTTTAAAAGCAACATTAGTCTTGTTGTTTTTTATGCATTTATATTATGATAATAAAACTAACCTGATATTTTTTATTTCCTCAGTAATTTTTCTAATAATATTTATAGTATTTACATTAATAGATATTAATTATCGTAAAGAGATATATGATATTGAGGGAGTTTATCCATACGAAAGCTATCAGGATTTGAATGGTTTAGAAAAAATCCACGTAGATCATCACGATGATCATAGCTATGACCAAAGTGATGAAGTTCATAATAAAGGTAAAGATTATTGAGGTTTAATAATTTCTTAATATTTTTCATTGCAGTCTTTTTTGGTGTGATAATTTTTTTAACTAATACTACTAGTAAGGATATTAGTTCCTCTAGTAATCAATATATTTTTTATAATAATGGTAATAATGAGTCGTTGGAAAAGTATAAAGGTAAGTATACAATTTTAGCCTTCACTTTTACCAGATGCCCTAGTATTTGTCCTATGATTAACTTAGAATTAGCAAAGCTTAGCTATAAGTTTAAAGATAATATTAATATAGTTTCAATTAATGTTGATCCAGATTATGATACAGATGAATTACTTTTAAATTATATGAGTTCAAACCAGTACGATTGGGATGTTTTAAAAGGTGAAGTTTCTGAAATTGAAAGATTAATGAAAAATAAATTATATTCAAATAGAAAGCTTTCTTCGCCTGCAGATCATTTGCCTAATTTATATCTAATGGATAAAAATTTTAATTATATCAATAAGTATTTTCCTGAAGGCAGTGAAACAGACCAGTTAATTAATAAATTGTATTCTTTATTGAGCGAATAATGTCTTTTAAAAAAAATAAAACAAACATGCTTAATTATCTAGAGCTAACTAAACCAAGAATTGGTCTTTTAATTATAGTTACAGCTTATTTAGGCTATTATTTAGGCCTTAGAAGCTTAGAATCTCATATGAATCAGTTAAGTGAATGGGTTACTTTATTTCATTTATTATTTGGCATGTTCTTGTCATGCTCAGGTGCATGTGTTTTTAATCAGTATTTCGAAATTGATGTTGATAGTAAAATGAATAGAACAAAGAATAGGCCTTTACCATTGAATAAAATAAGGCCAATAAATGCATATATTTTTGGCATGGTTTTACTTGTAGTATCTTCTTTATATTTAATGTTTTTTATAGGTTCTAAAGTAGCATTGTTATCCTGCTTTACATATATAACATATGTTTTTATCTATACTCCTTTAAAAAGAATTACTACCCTTAATACGTTGATTGGTTCAATCCCTGGTGCTATGCCTCCAGTTGGTGGATGGATTGCTGCAACTGATGGTATTGGCTCTCCTGCTTGGATTTTATTTGGAGTATTAGCATGTTGGCAAATACCTCACTTTTTAGCAATTGCAATTATATATTCAGATGATTATTCAAGAGGTGGCCTGAAGATGCTGCCGTCAGTTTATCCAAATAGTAAAATTACAAATATATATATGATTTTTTTTACTATTGCTCTAACGTGTATCAGTTTAGGCCTATATGTTATTAAATATGCAAATATTTTTTATGCAATAGGAACATTGCTGTTAGGGCTTATATTTATTTATTTGTCAATTAGAATGTTGAGTGATATTTCTATTGTAAATGCCAAAAGAGTATTCTATTACTCTATTATATATTTGCCCCTACTTGTTATTCTTATAATCTTTTCTTAAATATGTCTCATAATTTGGTAATATCAAGATGGCTTTTAGTTATACTGATATCGATTGTTTTAATAGTTGCTGTTGGCGGAATAACTAGATTGACAGATTCTGGTTTATCAATGGTAGACTGGGAGCCAATAAAAGGTATAATTCCTCCAACTTCAAAAAGTGCTTGGGAAAAATTATTTTTAGAATATCAGAATTTTCCAGAATTTAAAATTAAAAATTCATATATGGAATTATCTGATTTCAAGGCAATATTTTGGTGGGAATATATTCATAGAATAATAGGTAGAATAATAGGCTTAATAGTTTTAATCCCATACACAGTATTTACTATTAAAGGAATTTTCAGTATTAAGCAAAAAAAAGAATATTTTTTTATTTTGATGCTGGTGATATTGCAGGGAATTATAGGTTGGGCTATGGTTAAAAGCGGATTAAATGAAAAAACATTTAATGGTGTAGGTGTTTCTCATTATTGGTTAACTTTACATTTAACCCTAGCTTTTATCACATTTTCGTACACTTTATGGCAGTATCTGAGATTAAAATTCATTCATTTAAAATCTATTCAAGTATTTGATTTTAATTATACTAGATTGATTTATTTTCTTGTGTTTGCACAGATAATATTAGGTGCACTTTTAGCAGGTTTAGATGGTGGTATGATTTCAAACAGGTATCCTTTGATAAATGGAGAATTCTATCCCTATAATGCTACTTTTTTTGATTTTTCTAATCCTCATTTTTTGAACTTTGCTCATCGTTGGATGCCATTATTAATTCTTTTGTATATTCTATTTAGCTTTAAAAAAGTATATTTAAAAAGCAGTATTTATCAAATATTATTTTTTAAAATAATATTAACTATGTTTTTATTTCAGTTTCTTTTAGGTGTTCTTACAGTGCTAACATCTGTAAATATTTATATAGCAGTACTTCATCAATTAGGATCGATAGTCTTGCTTGCATCAAGTACAGTATTATGGTTTAGTTTTAGTAGTAAATAACAATATATGAAGACATTGCTATTTCTGGACAGTAGCCACAGGTTCCGCAGCTTGGAGGAGTAACACAACTTGCCCCAGAAACCCTACATGCATCATAGTCTATAATATTTTCATCGCCAATTTCTAAATAATTAGTAATATCTTTAATGATGGGATCGACATCCAAGCCAGGACACCAGCCTGCTCTTCCATATCCCCAAGTCCCATATTGATTAGGTATGGTTCCTTCTGAAATCATATCTAAGGACATACAATGAGCTTCTAAAGAGGCTTCAGGAAAATCTTTATCAAATTCAAAAACACCTCCATTAATAGAAAATATATGTCTAGAATTACAAAATTCTGCACAATTATAGCAAGTGCTATTACCCCAGCCATGTCCAGTAATATATGATACAAATTCTACTTTTGTAGCATTCTCAGGAACATTAAAAATAGTTGCTGGACGATTATCACCATAATTAGAATCAAATAAAACGGTACCATTCCATATAGGAAATATTTCCTTAGGTTTTGAAGAGATATTTGAGTCTTTATAAAATCTGAATTTCAATGTTAATAAACTGTTTGGCCAGCCAGATTCTTGAAATTTAATAACTTTATCACCTCCTGGTATTAGTAGTGGTAAAAGAGGAGATATATCTGTTAAATGATGGGGCTGTCTTGCAAAAGGAGTAATCCATCGAGCAGATTCATAACAGTTTTCTCCATTTGAGTCACATATATACAATCTAGCTATACGATCGTAATCATCGCATCCTGAATCACTATAATTTATCACATCTCCACATTCAATTTGAGTAGCTCCTGCATCAAATAAACCGCAATCTGGGCAACCTCTTAACAACTCAACAGACATCCCTGCGTAATTTAAAAGCTCATCATTTGATGGAAAATTAACGTTTTTAGATATAGAAGCATTCCACCATCCCGAATATAATTCACGTTCAAAAATAGTGATTTCATCGTAATCTTTATCAGGCTCATAAAGGTTGTCAAATTCAGAATTAAAATAAATAGCTTCATATGCTAAATAATCTATATTTCTACCTACAAAGTTTACTGGGTCAGAAAAACTTCCAGTTTCTCGTATTCTTTGAAATCTATCTATTGCAATAGTATCTTCTCCATATAAAACATTCTTAAGCCAATTATATGCTCCTGGTAAATTAGACGTTTTTACAGGAATGAAATGTAGATGTTTTTGCCAGTGATTTTGAAGCTCTACAGGCATATCAGATAAAATTGTATCAAAAATAGATTTTAGATTATTAATATCATTCATATAAGAAGATCTATCTGATATAAAAAAATAATGAACATTCATAGGAGACTTACTTAGTAATTCTTCCTTATTATTTGAAGCAATTAAGCTGCTACTTGAATTAGTGTAATTAAAAAATATATAAGATTCATTGCCATTCCATTCATCTGAAAAAACCCAATCAGAAGTGTATCCATTTATTATAGAATCTACCATTATAATAATATCATTTACATCTATGAAATTGTCATCATTGATATCACCATCATTAAACCAGTCAATATCCTGATTTATTCCTAATATATATTGAAGAATGAATATTATATCTTGAATATTTAAAATAAAATCATTGTTTATATCACCTTTTGGAGGACTATTTAAATCTTGAACTGTAAATGGTGCAGCAATATCAAAATATTCTTCACCATATGGTCCATTATTAAACTCAATATTAGATAATAGTAAGCATGATGAAAACAAAGCTAGAATAAATCTATTCATATAAATCTCCTAAAATTTAAATAATCATACAAATAAATATAATAGATAATGATATTAAAGTCTATAGCATTAAAGATTACTTTTTTATTTATAAGGAAAAGGCTCAATATGTGATTTGAGATATAGGGGATGAGCTGGTTGGCCTGATTTATTTAGTTTAAGATAGAATAGGTTTCTAATTAGTTTTTTAACTTCTAAGTCTCTATCATTCAGTGATCCATAATTACCCCAACATGCAATAGATTTACTTACTTTTTTAGATGTTTTTAAAATCCAGTAATCATTTTTTTTACCAACTATGTCAGTTTTTTTTTCTAAATCAGAAGGGTGAGGTGTTCTTATAGAAAATAAGTTTACCATATAAAGACTTCCAAAACCCCAATTTTTACTAAATTTAATACATCGGATTATTGTTGGGTCATTTACATACTCATTAGCAGTTGATGGGTTTAGGCCGATGAACATAATATTAGGAAGAGAGGTGTTCCATTTTCTCCAAAGCAGATAGCGATGGTTTCTACATTTTGAAAATGTTGCACCTGAGTTATCTGAATCTATATCAAGATTAATTTGTTCATTATTAGGTTTCATATTTACTTTATTCGAGCATGTAAATAAGCTATACCGATAAAAATAAATTGAAGAGGTAGTCTTAGCCAACTAGCTTTGAATGCACTTATTCCAATTAAGTTTTGAGCTTCTGAATTGAAAGCAAGATAGATGTTTGCTGGGTATACAGCTATAAGTAGTAAAATTATGCCATAGGCTGCAATTTTTCGATATTTAGAAAATAGTAGCATAATTCCAAACAAAACTTCAAAAAATCCACTTATATAAATCAATTCTAAGCTAGCAAAATTTAAATAGGGTGGCATTATATTCATAAACCAATAAGGATCAGTAAAATGTTTTATTCCAATATTAACATAAAATAAAGACATTAGATAGATTGTGAATTTTGATAAATATAATATGATATTTGACATGTATTAATGTATCATTTAAAATGGAGTATATAAAATAGAAAAAAATGTGGGGGTCTGTGTTCCTTATCAAAAGTTCAAAAGAACTATCAAATTAAATGTTAATTATTTTTATCCCAGTAGGTATCATCTCTCATTTCTACTAAAGTTTTACATTTATCCCAAATAATCCAACCAAGAGCAAAAAAGAATAATAAAGCCAATACTATGGGAAAGAGTTTATTCATTATTCGGCGCAGGAATAGTTAAAACAAAAAGAAGATTCAGATTTAAACCAATATCCTTTACCAGGAGTAAAGTTGGATAAACTGCCTTGAAATTGACCATTAATATTAATGGCAGCATCACCTGCTCCAATGATTGACTCAATCTCAGATTGTGCAAGGTCGGGAAGAGCTGTATTTACACTTACTGGGTCTTTGCAAGGGAATGCAACCAAGTTATTGCC
>MDTB01059115.1_pt1 | contig 31257 bp, 32 predicted proteins | sample 811161 | NCBI WGS metagenome assembly MDTB01 (sample SAMN05326650, study PRJNA326480) | marine metagenome | isolation source: seawater | place: Mediterranean Sea | collected 2009 | reverse complement strand
TATTAAACTAAATTCTAAAATCTCTAAAGATATTAAAAAAACATTATTAATGTTAAAAGTAAATTAAGTTTTCAAAATGAGAGAATATAAAAATTTAACTATTTTTTTTGTATCTTATTTTTCAAAAATAAAAATTGAAAAAATTGTAAAAAAAATAAATTCAAATATAAAAGTTTTAATCATTGATAATGCAAGAGAAAATGGCTTAAAAAAATATTTTGAAAAAAAATTTAAAAATGTAAAAGTAATTGTAACTAATTATAATAAAGGAGAATCTGGCGGTGTTAATATTGGTCTAAAATATATAAAAACTAAATACGCATTAAAAATGGACTCTGATATTAATTTCAAAAATTCTGTAATTGATAAGTTTCTTCAAACAGCGTCGTATGTAAAAGATTTTGTTATTTTGGCGCCGCAACATGAAAAAAATTTTTATAAACAAGATTTTTTATCAAAATACAAAAGTAAATTTAAAAATTTACAACTTATGAAATTAATCCATGGGCAATTTATTTTTTTAAATATGAAAAATGTTAAAAAAGTTGGATATTACGATGAAAATTTTTTTTTATATTTTGAAGAAACTGATTTTTGTTTGAGGGCTTATAGAAAAAAACAAAAAATTTATGTAATTAATAACGCTAAGGTTGAACATGAGGGAGGATGGTCTGTTAACTTAAAAAATAAATTAGAAATAGAAACAAATAAACATTGGCATTATATGTGGTCAAAATTTTATTATTACAAAAAAAATTATTCGACTTTTCTTGCTTATAAAAAAACTCTACCAGATTTAGCGACATCTATTATCAAAATGTTATTTTTTTTATTTTTTGATAAAAGAAAGACATTAATTTACTATAATAAAATTTTAGGACTAATGAGTTCTTATTTTGGAAAAAAATCTTACAAAAGACTCAAAATTTAAATTTTAACAATTTTTTTTAATTTATTAATATTTATTGAACTATCTTTTTGCATTTTTACAATACTCAAGTAATTTGAATATAAGGATTTTTTTACTTTAGGATTTGTTTTTTTTTGCAAAATTATAAATCGATTTATCATTACCACCTATATTAATTATTCCTTTTTTCTTTAAAAGTTTAGGTAAAATTTTAATTACTTCATCGTGATAGAGAAAATTGGTTTTTATATTCGAAAATGCTTTTGGGTGAATCCAAGGTTTTTCTGACATTGCAATTCTTAAAATTAATGAGTTTTTATACATTTGAACAGCTGCTTCGCCTCCAAGTTTTGACCATGAATAATTATTTAATGGCAACAATGGAGATTTTTCAGAATAATTACCTTTTATACCTGGATAAATATAATTAGTTGAAAAATAAATTACTTTTATATTTCTCTTTGCAGACTCAATTACAATATTACTAGTTCCTACAATATTAAGCGAAATACTTTTTTCTATATCTTTTTCATGAATTATCATTGGTCTTGATAATCCAGCAAGATGAATTATTGCATATGGTTTATATTTTTTAATTTTTTTTTCTATTTGCTTTCTATTTAATATATTGAATTGTTTTTTATTTAAAAAGATAAAATTTTTTGATTTAAATTTTTCCTTTAATTGATTTGCAAATCTGCCCTCACCCCCTGTTATTAAAAACTTTTTCATAAATATTCTGTTAATTTTTTTTTAAAATTATTTTTATTATCTTTTTAAAAACTTTAAGTCGCTTATGTGATGTATGGTGTGAAATCAAATATTTATTACCTTGTTTTGCAATTTTATAACTTTGTTCAAAATTTTTTCTATAAAATTTTATTTTTTTTTCTAAGTCTCTACTAGAATTATAATATATAACATATTTGTTATTTTTAAATATTTTTTGCATAATAATATTTTTATCTGAAAATAATAAACAACCACTAGATAAAGCTTCATATACTCTTGCATTTATATTTTTATTTTGATCAAAGTCTGAGTGAGTATTAAGGCAAAACCGAAACCTCCTAAGCTCATCAAACATTCTAGATCCAAAAATCTCATTTTGATTCAAATACTTCAAATTATTTGTGATAGGTAAAATTTTTTTTTTATATAGAATCTCAGTGAATTTAGGAAATATTTTTCTAAAATAAAAATTAAAAGAATTCATTAGAAAATATTTTTCTACAAGATTTCTAATTCTTAAGTTGATTTTTAACTTTTTATTTATATTGAGTAGTAAATTTAATCTATTTGAAAAATCGCTTCCTAAAGATCCTATAAAAATAATATCATTTTTTCTGCTTTTAAAGTTTTTTTTATTTAGTCTATAGAATGTTGGTGAAGAAATAAGCATCTCAAAACTTTTAAAATGTATTTTTTTTGCAATAAACAAAACTTTTTTATTAGATGATAAAATATAGTCATAACTTTTTTTTAATATTTTAAGTTTATTAATATTGATTTTATAAGATACCCAAATAATTTTTTTTGAATTATTTACTCTATTTAATAAACTATCTATTTTATTATCATTCATTGTTGAAAAAATTAAATCTGGTTTAATTTTGTCAATTTTATTTTTTAAATATTGCAAATAATCACAGTTTTTTAATAATTTTTTATTTAAATTAGGATAATCTTTGTAAGTTAAAAAATCTTTTTTTAGATTATTAAAAAAATAATTTGACCAAAAAAAATCTCGGGAATTAAAATAATTATAATTTTGCTCTATATTTTTTCTTTTATTTAATATCTTTGATTGAAACCCATAGGTATTTAATATAAACAAGATTTTTTTCATTACTAAAATACTTAATTAAAAAACATTTTTAACTAATTAACTTTATGAATAGAATTATTCTCTATTTTTAAAATATAATCATAATTTTCTTTTAAGTGACTACGGTGTGTTGTCATAATTATTAATCTATCTTTTTTCAATATTTGAAGAGTATTCATAAATTTTTTTTCCGTCGCATGGTCAAGGGCACTAGTAGGCTCATCTAATAATAAAATTTTTGAGTTATTATACAATGTTCTTGCGATACCAATTCTTTGCTTTTGACCAACAGATATATTTGAACCAAATGAACTGAGTTTAGTGTTAAATTTATCAGGAAGAGAATTAATAAAATCAAAAATTTTTGCCTCTTTAGCTGAATTAATTAAATTATCTTTATTGATATTTTCCTTAAAAACTCCAAAAGCAATGTTACTTTCAATTGACCCTTCGCTTATATAACATTCTTGTGGCACATAACCAACCTCATGATCTTTACATTTGATAGAAATATCTCCAGACTTAAAATCTTTTAAACCCAGTATCAAATCTAAAAAAGTTGACTTTCCACATCCACTTTCACCAATCAAGCAATAGATTTTATTATTTTGAAATTCTAAATTTAAATTTTCAAATATTTTCTTACCATTTTGATAATTATAGCTTAAGTTTTTAATTGTTAAAGTTTTATCATTCGTTAAATTATCTTCATATTTGATTAAGTTAATATTTTTTTTCTTATAATATAATTTTTCATTAAACTCATCAAACAAAACTCCAATTACAAAAGATGATTTTTTACAAAAATTTAAATTGGTTATGGATGTTCTTATTGATCCAATAATCCTTAAGCCTCCATAAGCTAATATACTAATTGAAATTAATATTTCAGTAGTATTGAAGTTTTGGCTCGATAAAAAAAAGAAAAAAGAGACAATTATTAGCACACCAAAAAATTCTAGATAATAAAATGGAAATCTTGAAATAATTAAATTTTTTTGGGTATATTTTTCTAATGTAATATTTGATAATTTAAACTTTTGAAGATAATAATCAAATCTTTTAAAAATATTAATATCTTTTATTCCATTTACAATATCTTCTATTGTATGCACTTTATCCTTGCGTCCTAAATCTGAGAGTTGACCAGTTTTTTTTATTTTTTTTGAAAATAAAAAATAATATAAAAATACAAATATAAATAGCCCAAAAATAAAATATAAAACAATGATCGATGAATATAAAACAAGGAACAAAATGATAGCAAATATATAGCCTATATTTCTAATAAGAGATCCAAAATTTTCAAGTACAGCCGAAAAATTATTTATTATTTCAATTTTCCAAATCTGAGTAGCCGCCGAGTCTTTTAATTCTAAATTAAAATCTGGCTTTATATATTTTTTTATTAAAACATCACATAATCTTAATCTAATTTTTTTAAAAACTGAAAACTCAAAAATTTGAGCTAAATAAAGAAAAGTAGATTTAAAAAAGAATATTAATACAATTAATATAAGAATATTATTTAAATCATTAAAAAATGTTATATTAAAGTTTTTAATTTTTGATATAAAGTTACCATCTTCTAGACCAGTACCGAGCAAACCTGAAAAAAAAATTGGTATAGCCGATAAGCTTAAAAATTCTAATAAAATTCCAATACAAGAAAATATGAAAATTAAAAAAACATTAATGAGTTCATTTTTACTTAGTATTTTTATTATATTAATAATTGTTGGTTTCATAAACTTTTATTTTTAGAGTTTCTGATTCTAATTTTATTATAAAGTAACTTAATTTAAGGTAAAATTTTGACAGAAAAATATATAAGTTATTTTATAATAGTATTAATATCAAATTTTTCTTTATGCGTCGTAACTTAAGTTAAAACCCTTTAATTTTATGATTAATTTTCTTACTTTTTTCTTTTATAGATTTAAAAATATTTTAGAAAAACTTAAGATTTTGAAAAAATTAATATACTAATGATAATGATTTATAATAAAATTTATAATGTTTATTAACTTTTAAAAAATTATATTATAAGTAAACATCTATAAATGAAAAATTTCAATATTTTAATTACTGGGGGATTTGGTCTTCTAGGCCAAGCAGTAATAAACCTTCTCAATAAAAAAAAATTTAATTTAATTATTTTAGATAAAAACAAATCTATACTTAAAAAAATAAATATTAGTAAAAAGAAAAATAAAATAATAATTGGAAATTTCTTAGATAAAAAAAAACTCAAAAATATATTTAAAAAATATAAAATAAAAGTAGTATTTCATTTGGGTGCAACTACTCAAGTAAATGAAGCCTTAAATTTCCCCGCAAGTTCATTTGAAAATAATATAAATGGGACAATTAACATATTAGAAATTATTAGAAAATTTAATAAAAAAATTTTATTTTTATTTGCTTCCTCCGATAAAGCTTATGGTGAGTGTAAGACAAAATATAAAGAAAGTACTAATATGAAAGCAATATTCCCTTACGATTTATCAAAAATGTCAAGTGACTTAATTTGTCAGTCTTATGCAAAAATTTATAATTTAAAAGTAGGGATACTAAGATGTGGCAATCTCTTTGGAAGAGCAGATTTTAACATGAATAGAATAATTCCAGATATAATGAGATCAATAATTAAAAATAAACCTATTATTTTAAGATCTAATGGTAAAATGAGAAGAGACTATTTGCATGTAGATGATGCTGCCAATGCATACTTTTTATTAATGAAATTTATGATGAAAAATAAAAAACATTTAAAAATTTATAATGTTGGATCAAAAACAAACCTAACAGTAATTGAATTAGTGAAGAAAGTTTTAATTTATAGCAAAAAAAAAAATTACAGGATCATAATTAAAAATCGAGCAAAAAATGAATTGAATTTTCAAAAATTAAATTTTAGTAAAATAAAAAAAGAATTGAAATGGAGTCAAAATATAAATTTTATACATGGTCTCGAGGATACGATATCATGGTATTTTAAAAATAAAAATATTATAAAAAAACTTTAAATATGAAATGTGTAATACTTGCTGGTGGTTTAGGAACAAGATTAGCCGAAGAAACCAAAACAAAACCTAAACCAATGGTAAAAATTGGAAATCAGCCGATTATTTGGCATATAATGAAAATTTATAGATATTATGGAATTAAAAACTTTCTAATATGTTCGGGTTATAAAGATAAAATTTTAAAAGATTATTTCAAGAAAAACTTAAATAAAATTAAAAGTAAAAAATATTCAAGATACTATGACAAAAAAAATGATTTTTTTGTAACATGTGTTAATACTGGTTTAAAAACTAATACAGCAGGAAGAATATTAAAAATTAAAAATTTACTAAAAAAAGAAAAAAAATTTTTTTTAACTTATGGTGATGGTGTTTCCAATATAAATATAAAAAAAACACTTGAAAAATTTAATGAAAAAAAGTATTACGCACTTGTATGTGCTGTTAAACCCCCAGCTCGTTATGGAGTTTTAAAATTTAATAAAAATTTAGTTGTGAATAAATTTCAAGAAAAAATTGATAATAAAAATATATGGATCAATGGTGGTTTTTTTATTTTTAGTAGTCAAATATTTAAACATATAAAAAAATATTCTTCATCATTAGAATATGAAACTCTTCCTAGTTTAATAAAAAAAAGAAAACTTTTAGCTTATAATCACACAGGATTTTGGGCTTGCATGGATACTTTAAGAGATAAAATTCATTTAAACAATATCTGGAAAGCCAATAATGCACCTTGGAAAATATGGTTATAAAAACTAAATCAACTGACTTGCAATAAATATGTTTTTTAACTTACTTCTATCAGTTGAATAAATGTATCTCTCTAGGGATGCTTTTTTGTAAAAATAAAACTTGATTTTTAATAATAAATCTAAATTTTTTTTGTGAATTTTTTTTATTGTAAATAGTAAAATAGTGAAAAAAAAGACTAAGAAATATGGAATCTGTGATTTTTTAATAGTATCATTATAAAGTTTTTTTATTAAAGTTTTTTCTTTTTTATTTTCAAAATAATCTTTATGCAGAATATCTGTACCCAACGCACATAAAAATATAAAGTTATAAATTTTAGAATTTTTATATTTAGTATTAGGAATATTAAATAATGCTGAAAAAATAAATGCTGATGGTAATCTAGAATGCCAAAAATATTTATTAACTCTTGGTGAAATGAATATTTTATCTTTTTCTGATTTTTTAATAAAATCATTGTATTTAATTAAAAAATTATTTTTCTTTTTCATTATAAGTTTATAAGCAACACTTTTTTTACTTGTTCCAACCAAAAATAAAGGTTTTTCAATTCTAAGATATTTTTTTACAAAACTAGAAATTGCTAGAGCTGAATAAACATCTGGATTTGTCTCATGAAAAAATGTATTTTTTTCTCTCTGTTTTATAGTATTTATTAATTTTCTACTTATTACTCCAGACACATATAATCCTGGTAGCTTTTGATAGGGCATAAAACCAAAAATCACTTTTAAAAGATTTATATTAGAATTACATATTTTCGATTGATTATGGTCAAGAGACCTTAAAACTGTTTTGCCATAAATATTACTTACTCCACTCCAATAATAATTTGCTTTATCAATCGAAATGGCATCAAATTTATGATTTCTATATTTAATAAGATATTGATCTATTATTTCAAAAAAATTTTTATGAATTGCATCGTCATCTCCGATTATACTTATCCAGTTCCCTCTAGCTTTATTCAATATCCATTCATAGTGCTTTGACATTGAATAAAAGTTAGGTGTGGTAAAAATTCTTAATCTTTTGTCTTTTAATTTTTTAATTTGCTTTAAACTTTTATCTGTTGAACAATTAAAACTTACAATTATTTCACAGTTTTTATATTTATTTGCTAAAGCACTTTTAACCGTATTAATTAAATATCTTCCACCATTCCTTGTTGGTATAATAAGTGAATATTTTTTCATTTAATTTTATAAGCTAATATATTTTTATTAAAAATAATATAATCAACATTATTATTTTTTAAAGAATCAATTGCATCTTTTGGCTTACACACAATGGGCTCCTCATGGTTATTAAAAGAAGTGTTCATCAAACATGTTTCTCCAGTTGCTTTTTTAAAACCATCTAAAAATTGATAAAACCATAAATTATCATTTTTATATAATATTTGTGGTCTTGCGGTTTTATCAATGTGGCAGGCAGATGGATAATTTGTTACAAATTTTTTTGTACAGTTATAAGTAACCGTCATATACTTTGCTAAGTCATCCCATTTTTTAAAATTTTTAAAACTTTGAAAAGAAAATTTATCTAAACAAACTGGGGCAAAAGGCATGAATTCAGAACGATTAAGTCTTTTATTAACTATATTATTTATACCTCTATATTTTGCACTAAATATAATAGATCTATTACAAAGTGCTCTAGGACCAAATTCCATCTTACCATTAAACACACCTACTAGCTTTTTTTTTTTAATTTTCGATAAATTATTTTATTTATTTCATTTTCTTCTTCAAATATCTTAAATTTAATCTTTTTTTTCTTAAGCTCTTTAATAATTTCCTTATTTGAAAATTCAGGTCCAAGGTACATATTTTTAATAATGTTTTTATTTTTAATGAATTTGTGAATTCCACCTAAACTTAATCCGCAATCACTCATTGGTGGTGTCACAAAAATATACCTGTTTGAGTTAATTTCCTTGATTTTTCTGTTTAATTTAACATTTGCAAAAATTCCGCCACCTAAAAGTAAATTAGAAGTTTTGGGAATATTAATTTTAATATATTTTAAAAAAATAGTTTCTAAAATATTTTGAACTGTAGCAGCTATATCTTTATCAGCAAATTTATTAAGCTCTTTTTTAAAAAGTGATATATCCCAATTATTTCTTCCTCTTAAAAAAAAGGGAATAAATATTTTTTTTATATTTCTGGCAACAATCTTATTTTTTTTAACAGAAAAAATATTATTTATACACATATTATTAATAATTTTTCCATAGGAAGATAATCCTGTTATTTTCCCCTCGTGTCTTTCTGCTTTATAGCCTAACCCTATTGTTATATTTCCATATAAATAACCCAAAGAATTAAATGTGGAGTTTCTTGATATACAAGTTAATTGATTACCAATAAATTTCCAGATTGCACTAGAAGTAAAACCACCCTTACCATCAGCAGTTAATATATGACCCTTCTTTTTTTTTTGACAAATTATAGCTGATCTTGCGTGGGCTTCGTGATGGTCCATATAAAATATTTTAGTAGGATTAATATTTTTTAATTTTATCCATTTTTTAAATATGTTTATATGCTTTCTATTAAATTCAATTTCTGTTTTAAGTCTTTTTTTAAAGACTTCTTTATCATAACTATTTAACTGTCTCATCTCATTATTAATTTGAAAAAACATTTTTTTATTTGGATATATACTTTCATGGGTGCAATAAACTATTTTATCAACATCTTTTAAAGAAATATTTAATTTCCTTAATAAAAAATTAATTGAATTATTTGGCATACCAGAAAAGTTTTTTATTCTGTTAAATCTTTCCTCAGATGCTGCAAAGATAATTTTTTTTTGTGAATCACATATTGATGCAGACGCCTCATTATTATTCGTTAATGACAATACAATCATTTATTTTTTAAGATTTCAAAATTTTTAATTTGATTAACAATATAAATCACATCTTTTTTTGACATGTTGGTATGCAATGGAAGTGTTAAAATCTCTCTCCATATCTTATTTGAATAGTTAACTTTTTTATTAAATTTTTTAAACAATGGGTGCTTACCTACTGGTAAATAATGTACGCCAGTGGAAATATTTTTTTTGTTTAGATACTCCATTAATATTTCTCTTTGTTTATAACGAATTCCCATCAACCAATATGAACTATCTTTAGTTTTATATGGTAAAAGTGTTTTAATGCCAATTTTTTTTAAATTTTTTACATACAAATCAATAAGCTTCTTTCTCACCAAATTTAGAGAACTAATTCTCTTTAGTTGACTTCTTGCAATAACAGCTGATAAGTCGTTTAAGTTATATTTATAGCCTAAATTTGAAACCTCGTAATACCAGCTATAATTTACTTTATTACTTTTAAAAATTTTTTTATCTCTGGACCAAGTATCTTTTTCAATACCACACCATCTCATAGCTTTAATTTTTTTTAGTAATTTTTTGTTATTAGTCGTTATCATTCCACCATCACCTGAGGTAATGATTTTTTTTTCCTCAAAAGAAAAACAGCCCGCATCACCCCAATTACCCAATTTGCGTCCTTTATAAGAACCTCCCAAACAGTGAGCACAATCTTCAATAATTTTTAAATTTTTTGACTTTGCAAATTTTGTAATTTTTTCCATTTCTGCAGGATGTCCACCGTAGTGAACAACTAGTAAAGCTACTGTATTTTTATCTACTTTACTTTTTGCATCATCTAAACTGAATCCTAGAGTATTCGGGTCAGAATCAACTAAAACTGGTTCTAAATTATTTAATAATATAGCATTTACAGAGGATACAAATGTTAGATTATTTACTAAAATTTTTTTCTTTTCTTTAAAATTAAAAGCAGCTATTGCTAAATGAAGAGCCGAACTTCCAGAATTTGTAGCCAAAGCATATTTACAATTTATGAAATTTTTAAACTCCTTTTCGAGTTTTATTACCTCTTGCCCTTGACCAATCCATTTTTTTTTAAATACTTTTTTAACACCATCTAGTTCCTTTCTGGTCAAATCTGGACAAAATAGTCTTATTTTTTTCATTTTTATCTATCTTTCTTTGATATGAATTTCGGTTTTTGTTTCCAATTAATTCCAATGTGTGGATCATTATGCTTTAAGATTCTTTCAGCTTTCTTATTATAATTCTTATCCACTAAATATAATACAATACTATTTTTTTTTAAGGTTAAATATCCATGAGCAAAACCTCTTGGTACCAAAATTGAATATTTATTTTTCTCAGAAAGAATTTTACAAAAATACTTTAAATAAGTTTTAGATTCTTTTCTTAAATCTACTACAACATCTAATATTTCGCCTTGAATACAAGAAATTAGTTTAGTTTCTTGGTATGGCTTTATTTGGTAATGAAGTCCTCGTAGAGTACCCTTTTTTTTATTTATACAAATATTGGTCTGTTTGATTTTTTTTTTAAAAAAAATTTTTGAGAATTCATCCTTGCAGTATGCTCTGTAAAATTCCCCTCTAAAATCCTTAAATATTAAGGATTTTATCAAATATAGTCCCTTGAAAGATGTTTTTATAAATTGCAGTTTAGATTTTATTTTCATCTTAATTTTAGAGAAATTTCGATAATTTTTTCAGGTATTAATAAATTTAATCCATTCATAATTTTTTTTTTATTATTTAAATATATTGTCCAAGATCTCGTCGGATCTTTTAAATTTTTTTTTTGATTGTATTTGTAATTAATATCATGAAATTTAAAATTTTTAACTTCTTTGTTATTTTTTAAAAATTTACTTAAAGTTTTTCTTGAAATAACGTTCCAACCTGACTCTAGGTACATTGGCTTACCGTTATACCAATTTTTAGAATTAGAGTATTTAATGTTTACATCAATTGGAAAATCATTAATTAAGGTCTGTAAAAAAATTTTTCCACCTGGTTTTGTAATTTTAATCAAATTTTTAAGGGGTTTTTCAAAATTATCAAATATTTGTATTACTCCTAGACATGTTAAAATATCGTATTTATTCTTAAATTTATTTAAATCTTTTAAAATTGACTTTTTAAAAAAATTCACTTTTTTTACATTTTTTTTTGCTTTATTTAATAATAAATTATGCACATCAAATCCATCAAAATTTACACCCGTTAAATTATTTTTTAATAAATATAAAAACTCACCTGCAGCACATCCTGCATCGGCAATATAAGAAATATTTTTTTTAATATGAATCTTTCTTATTTGTTTTAGCAATAATTTGAAAATTTCTTTTGGTCTTTTGTATCTATTTTCTCTAAGATAAAGTGAATCAGCCGTTCTCAAAATTTTTATTTTATAACTTCTCATGTTTGTTTTTTATTATTTTACTTAAAAAAATATATCCTCTAATATATAAATATCAATGTTTTCAGATCACCTTTTAGTTTTTAATAATTTATTTTAAAAAAATTTGTATCATACCTAGGTAATTCGTATTTTTTTTTCAAATCTAACATAGTAACATCTCTTGCTTCGACTGAAAAAGCATACTTAAATTTATTTTTTTTTAAAATTTTTAGTGTATCCTCATTATATGAATATTTTCTTCCATAAGGAAAACAAAAAAAGTCTATTTTTTTTTTTATTTTATTTTCTAAAAATTTTTTTGATTTTGAAATTTCATTAAGTTGATTTTTTTTACTCATTTTAGAAAGAATATTATGTGAATGACTATGGCAACCAATTTTCATTCCAAGACGTTTTAAGTAAATCAAATCAGAAACATTCATATAGTATTTATCTACGGATTCTGTAATTTTAAATTTAATAAACATTTCATCAAGTATTTGACTTCTGTTAACTGAGTCAATTAGATAGTTCATATTTTTTTTAAACAAAATATTTAACTCCTTATCTTTGTTATAACTGTATGCTTTAGAAAATTTTATCATATCTTTTTTTTAATATTTTTAATTGACATTTTATAAAGCTTATTTTTACTTAAATATTGAATAATTTTTTTTGGTCCGAGTTTTGCCAGTAAAATTTGAATTTTATGAACATCTAAAAATTTTTTTTCTAAGATAGGTAATGAAGGTATAAAAAAAATACCAGTCAGACCCTTTTTTGCTAATGTTTTAGCAGCAAAAATTTGTTCTTTTAAACCATCGTCAAAAGTCAATAGGTATTTATCCTTATTATTTTTGATCTCATTTAAATTTTTAATAATTCCTTTATCTTTCTGAAAAAATTTTACTTGCTTTATAAATTCTTTTTCAGCTAAAAAATTTTTAAAGAATGGAAGTTTTCTATTAAAATTTCTTATATAATGATACATTACAATTTTCATTTTATATCCAACTTTGTTTTATTAATTTAATTGTTCTTTCTCTTTTTTTATGAATTTTTAAATAATTTTTTATTAATCCATTATCAAAATTTTTTTTCAATTGTTGTAAAGTTTTTTCCGTAAAATCTTTTTTTTTATAATATTTAGAATTTTTTATTTTTATTGGTTTTATTTGTCTAATTTTTTCAAAATTTAAAATTATTTTTTTTATAAATTTTAAACATTCTTAATATTAATTTATTTCCTATATCATGGATTGAATCATTCATCTTATATTTTGGCCTTATCTGATGAATAATGTTTCCAGTATCAATCCCTTTATCTAAAAACATAAAAGTAACACCAACGTACTCTGGTTCAGAATTTATTAGTGGAAATATGTTTGTTCCCGACCCTCTATAATATGGGCTAAGACCCAAATGAACATTTAATATCTTATTTTTATAAATATTTATTATGCTGCCCCTAATTATTGAGGAACCATAAACAACAATTAAATCAGGTTTTAACTCCTTTATTAAATCAAGACAGCGCTTAGAAGAAATAAAATGCTTATTGCACCTATAAATATATTTTTCTCTTTTTTTTATTTTTAATCCTTTAAAGTAATTGCTTTCCATATTATTTCTTTGTCGAAAATGATTTATTAAAGCCAAACTTTTTGTAATATTTACTTTGTTTTTTTTCTCAATTAAAGCACCAACTACCTCAATACCTTTAGTTTTTTTAAGATAATTTATAAATGCAAGATGTCTTAATTCATTAGCAGTAAATATTACAATTTTTTTCTTTTTCACTTAACTTGCTTTTTTTAAATTTTGAAAATGATTTAACAATAAATATATATTTATTAATTGCCAAACATGAAAACTATTTTTTGCTTTTTTGATTTTAAGAGTTTTTTTGACTGATTTTAAAAACTGCTCATTAAAAATATTTTTTTTATTTAAGGTATTAAATATTTTTTGTATCCAAATTTTGTTTTTAAGTATAATTTTGAGTTCAGGCACTATACTAGACGTTTTTCTTGTTTGAAATAACTTAACTGGCAAATGTCTTTGTATAATTTTAAAAAGAGGGTATTTAGGGTACCCATTTTTAAATTTATCCTCGTTTTTAAGTGAAAGGGCTATCTCCACTACATTATGATCTAAATATGGAAATCTTAACTCTCTAGAATATCCTGCGCTTACTCTATCATGAAATCTTAAGACCCTTGGAAGTTTATTTCTTTTTATATTGAACAATTCAATTGTTTTAAGAAAATTTTTTTTTATTTTTATTTTATTTTTGGAAACTGAAATACTACTAGCATCTGTAGATCCGCCAAAATTATTTTTAATTAATAAATTTGATAAAAATAAAATTTTCTTGTTACTTAGATTGAGGTTTTTTTTTAAGGTTGAATAAATATGTTTTTCTTTTTTTGATTTAATCATGTCTCTTAATGCCATAATTAAATGCGTATAATAACCACTCAAAATTTCATCTGATCCTTGTCCTTCTAATGAAACTGGTATTTTGTTAATTTGAGATTTATTTAATTTACCCATTGCTAAAAGAGGAACTCCACCAAAAGGTTCGTCCATAAAAAACTGAATTTCGTTAGACATTTTTTTTAATTCATCGCTTTTAAAATTAATTTCATTAAGTTTTAAATTAAGTATCTTACAAACTTTTCTTGCTCTAATTAAATCTACATTACTTTTATTTTGATATTTAACACAATATAATTTTAATGGAATTTTTTTTCCGAACATGTCTATAAGTTTACAAATTATTGCTGTACTATCAATTCCCCCAGAGTAATGTAAACTTAATGGTACATCCGACCTCAATCTTAATCTTATAGAATTTTCAAATACTTTTTCAAAATCATCTAAATTTACTTTTTGTTTTTTTAATATTTTTAAATTTTTCTCTAAAGAATAATATTTAATACTCTTTAACTTTTTTTGTTTTATATGATTAATTGTCCCTGGTTTTATTTCAAATATATTTTTAAAAAATGTTTGTGGAGAGGTGGGGTATAATTGTGAATCGATATACTGTTTTATATTATAAAAACTTAAGTTATTATTTTTACTTATGGGTAATGCTTTTATTTCAGATCCAAAAAATAAAAAATTATTTTCTATTTTATAATATAATGGTTTAGTACCAAATCTATCTCTAATTAAAAAAATTTTTTTTTTTTTCAAATCAACAAGAACAATTGCAAACATGCCATTAACTTTTTTTATAACATCCAGACCATTTTTGGATAAAAGTTCTAATAATACTCTTGTATCTCCTTTTTTAATTAAATCTGATCTTCCAATTTCTTTAGCTAATTCAATATAATTATAAATCTCACCATTAAATACCATCATCCATCTTTTGTTTTCAGAGATCATCGGTTGTCTTCCATGATGTCCTCCTAATATTTTAAGTCTATAAAATTTGACTTTTATAAAACTATTTTTAAATGATTGAAAATCATCAGGACCTCTATGATTTAATGGCAATGTATTGAACTTAATATTACCACAATTTTTATTTAATAAAAAGTAACCTGAAAAACCGCACATATAAATTCTTTGTATAAAATTAATAAATGATATAAACGAAATTATGGCTGATATAAACACATTTCATCCTCGACAAAAAAAAAATATTAGATTAATTGCAGAGATTGGACAAGCTCACGATGGAAGTTTAGGTCTTGCTCACTCATATATTGACTCATTAAAAAATTCAGGAGTTACTGACATAAAATTTCAAGTACATATTGCAAACTCAGAAAGTAGCAAAAAAGAAAAGTTTCGAAAAAAATTCTCATATGAGGATAAGACGAGGTTCGATTATTGGAAGAGGATTGAATTCAGTAAGGAACAATGGCATGGTCTATTTAATCATTGTAAAAAAAATAAAATTCATTTCATTGCTTCACCCTTTTCTATTGAGGCAGTCAACCTTTTAAAAAAAATTGGTTGCAAAACATTTAAAATTGCCTCTGGTGAAGTCAATAATTATTTAATGATTGACAGAATTATTAATCTTAAAAAAGAAATTATACTTTCAAGTGGTCTATCCAATTTTAGAGAATTAGATCAGGTCGTGAATAGAATAAAAAAAAGTGAAGTAAATTTATCTATAATGCAATGTACAACCCAGTATCCTTCGAAAGTAGATAATATTGGTTTAAATGTTATCAATGAAATGAAGAAAAGATATATGATACCAGCAGGACTGTCCGACCATTCGGGAAATATGAATACTTTGTTAGCTGCTTCAGCATTAGGTGCTGAATTAATTGAATTTCACGTAACATTTAGTAAAAAAAGTTTCGGACCTGACAGTATGTCGTCTATAGAAATTTCAAAAGTAAAAGAATTGGTCGAAAATATTAATTATATTTATAAATGTACAAAAAACAAAATTAATAAATCAAATATAAAAATTAACAAAAATCTTAAAAAAATTTTTTCTAAATCACTTGCTGTTAACAAGGACCTAAAAAAAAATCACAGTATTAAAATTCAAGACTTAGAGACAAAAAAACCGGGAGGTATGGGCATTAGTTCTAAAGATTATAAAAAAATAGTTGGAAAAAAAATAAATAAAAACCTAAAAAAAAATAGCTTTTTAAAATTAAGGGATTTTGGATGAAAAAAAATGTATGTGTGATTATTACTAATAGAGCAAATTTTGCGAGAATGAAGTCATTGTTGGTTGAAATAAAAAATTCTAAAAGACTTAACTTACAAATAGTTCTTTCGGGTTCAGCATTATCTCATAGATTTGGACAATTGGAAAAAGAATTAAAGAAAAATAAATTATTTCCTGTTGCAAAAAGTTTTTTTTTAATTGATGGAAGTGATCCAATAACACAGGCTAAATCTACAAGTTTAGCGATAAATGAATTCGCAACTATTTTTTCAAAAATAAAACCAGATATAACAATTACAGTCGGTGATCGTTATGAAACAATTGCTACCGCTATTGCTTCAGTTTATATGAATATTCCTTTAGCTCATCTTCAAGGAGGTGAGGTAAGCGGAAATTTAGATGAAATAGTTAGACACTCGATTACCAAACTAGCTTCATATCATTTTACTACAACCAAAAAAAGTAAGCAGAGAGTTATAAAGTTGGGTGAGGAAAAAAGTAGGGTATTTTTTTCAGGTTGTCCTGGTATGGATTTAATTAAAACATCTACAAAAAAAATTGATAAAAACTTTTTTAATAGAGTAGCTTACACTGGTGAAAAGTTTAAATTTGATAAAAGATATTTACTAGTTGTAAATCACCCTGTCAGTACTGAAAATAAAAAATTAAATTTAGAAAAAATAAATATACTTTTGAAAATTTTAAACCAACTAAATATGCATAAAGTAATGTTTTGGCCAAATGCGGATGCATATTCGGATATAATTTCGTCTCAAATGAGAACATTTAAGGAGGAAAATAAACAAAAGGATTTTACTTTTATTATAAATTCTTCACCAGAAGACTATTTATCCTTAATGGCAAATGCTAGTTGTTTAGTTGGTAATAGTAGTTCATTTATTAGGGAAGGATCTCAACTAGGTATTCCTGCTTTGTTACTTGGAAATAGACAAAATAAAAGAGAAGTTGGAAAAAATGTTTTGTATTGTGATTATAATTTAAAAAAAATTAGAAAAAAAATAGAATACCAGATCAAAAAAAAGAAATATAAAAAACAAAATATTTATGGAAAAGGCAGCTCTGGTAAATTTATAGTAAAAATTTTGGAAAAAATATATCCAACTATTAAAAAACAGATTACTTACTAAAGTGAAAATTAAAAAATTAAAAATTCTTGGGATTATACCCGCAAGAAAAGGATCAAAAGGTATTCCAAATAAAAATTTTATAAAGGTTTCAAAAAAAAAAAGACTAATAGATTTTACAATAACCGAAGCTTTAAAATCAAAATTTATATCAAAATTAGCTCTTTCCACGGATGACACAAAAATTATGAAATATTCAAGAAAATATAAAATTGATTACTTCATAAAAAGAAGTAAAAAATATTCTCAAGATAATTCAAAATCTATAGATGTGGTCTTAGATGTTCTTAAAAAGACAAGAGATTTTAATGCTGACCTTATAATGCTCTTACAACCAACTTCACCATTAAGAAAAAGTTCTCACATTGATAGTTCAATTAAATTACTTTGCAAAAATTACAAAAAATATAATTCTTTGGTATCGGTATCATATTTGGAGGAACCACATCCTTATAAGCTTAAAAAAATTAAAAACAAATTTTTAGTATCATTTATAAAAAATAAAAATAGTGAAATCCCAAGACAAAAACTTGAAAAAGTTTATAAATTAAATGGTTGTATATATTTAATAAAAAAAAATGTTTTAAAAACAAAAAAAACCTTCTTTAATAAAACATTACCTTTTATCATGGATAAAAAATTTTCTTTAAACATAGATACAATAGACGATTTAAAAAATATTAAAAATTTATAATAATATGTATTTCAAGAAGTTAGAAAGTAAAATACTTAAAAAGAAATCAAAAATATGTGTACTGGGGCTTGGATATGTTGGATTACCAGTTTGTTATAATTTTGCAAAAAAAGGTTTCAATGTAATTGGTTTTGATAGCAGTACAACCAAACTAAAATATTTAAAAAATGGAAAAAATTCTACAAATGATATTAATTCAAAATCATTAAAAAGTTTAATAAAACGTAAAAAAATAATTTTTACAAATGAAAAAAAAATTTTAAAAACAGCAGATGTTTATATTGTATGTGTGCCTACACCATTAAAAAAAAATTTCGTTCCAAATATCTCGTTTATTAATGATGCGGTTAAAACAATATTGTCAAACTATAAAATTGGGTCTTTAATTGTTTTAGAAAGTACCGCTCATCCAGGGTGTACCAGAGAAAATATAGAAAAAGTTTTTATCAAAAAAAATTTTTTACTTTCCTCCGATGTATTCATATCATACTCTCCAGAAAGAATTGATCCAGGTAATAAACATTATAATATTTCTAACACACCTAAAGTAATAGGCTCTAATTGTAAAAAAAGTTTATATCTATCAAAACTTTTATATAAATACATTGTCAACAAAGTTTTTACATTAAACAGTTCTGATGAAGCCGAAATGTCTAAGCTAATTGAAAATGTATATAGGCAAGTGAATATCGCTTTAATCAATGAACTAACTAAAATGAGCGAAAAATTATCAATAAATATTTGGAATACTATTAAGGCAAGTTCTACAAAACCTTATGGATTTTCACCTTTTTATCCAGGTCCAGGTACAGGGGGACACTGTATACCTTTAGATCCCATGTATCTTTTTTGGAGAGCAAAATCAAAAAACTTTCATAGTAGATTTATTAAAACAGCGAATAAAGTTAATTTGAGTATGCCAAGTTATGTTGTTAGTAGATGTTTGAAAATTCTGCCAAAGAGTAAAAAAAATATAAAAATTTTAATTGTAGGCATTACATATAAAAAAGATATTGATGATTTCAGGGAGTCTCCATCACTAAAAATTATTGAGAATTTTTTAAAACTTAATTTTAAAATTTCTTATCATGATAAATATATTAAAAAACTGAATATTAAAAAAAATAACAAAATAAAAAAATTTAAATCTATAGAAATTACAAAAAATAAAATTAAAAAATTCGATTTATGTGTTATTTTAACTGATCATTCATATATTAATTGGCAAATAATTAAAAAATACTCAAAAAAAATATTTGATACAAGAAACGTATACAAAAAAAAAATAAAAAAGTTATTTTATTGTAATGTAGTTTAAAGTGAAAAATAAAAAAAAAATTATTCTTATAGATTATGGGGTTGGTAATATTTTAAGCATTAAAAATGCAATCAATTACTTAGGTCATGAAGTAAAATTATCTTCAAATATATTAGAATTAGAGTCTGCCTCCCATGTTATTTTACCCGGTGTGGGTTCTTTTCCCTCTGCAATAAATAAACTTAGTAAAATTAAATTAATTGAAACGATAAAAAAAATTGCCTTAAGTGAAGTATTTATTCTTGGAATTTGTCTTGGTATGCAGCTTTTATTTAGTAGAAGTTTTGAATTTAAAGAGACTCCAGGATTAAAAATCTTAGAGGGAGATATAAAATTTCTTCAAGATATAAAAAATTTAAAAAGCATAAAGTTACCGCACATTGGATGGAATAATTTAATAATTGGGAAAAATATTAGTAACCCTATACTTAAAAATATTACCTCTAAAGATTATTTCTATTTTATTCATTCTTATGCAGCTTTTAATACCAAAAATAATTCAAATAATGTTTTTACTAAATATAATGGAATTTATTTTCCTGCAATTGTGCAAAATGAAAATGTTTTTGGCTGTCAATTTCATCCTGAAAAAAGTTCAAAATCAGGTTTAAAAATTTTAAAAAATTTTATAGATTTATAGTTTTTATATTGAAAAAAATAAATTAAGTTTATTTTTAATAAAAAAAATTTTATCTATATTAGACTCTTATATTTATCTGGTTTTTTACACAATATTTTTTTATCTCTTTAAGTGAAATGTTGTCGTAATGAAGTGCTTGAGAAATTGAAATTGCATCTATGTCGGTTCTTAACTTTAGTTCTTTGATATGTTCAAGTTTTCCGAATCCACCACCAGCTATAATTGGAACATTGGTAATCTTCATACATTTTTCATAAAGATCTACCTCAAATCCAGCCCCTAAACCTTCGGCATCTATTGAGGTTAATAGTATTTCACCAACACCTAGTTTTGAAGCTTCCATAATCCAATCAATTACATCTTTGTCGGTCTCATCTCTTCCAAAATTCTTGTAGGCTTTCCATGAATTGGCTGATACTTTTTTGGCTTGGATAGATAAAACAATACTTTGACTTCCAAACCTGTTTACTAAAATTTCAATTAAATTTTTATTTTCAGTTGCGGACGTATTAATTGCAATTTTATCAGCACCATTTTTAAACAATTTTTCTGCATCTAAAACTGATCTTATGCCACCACCAACACAAAATGGTATGAATATATCTTTTGTTGACTTAACTGTTATTTCAGCCAGATTATTTTGTCCATATAAGCTCGCAACACAATCAATATAAATTAACTCGTCTGCTCCTTCTTGATAATATTTTTTTGCTAAAAGTAATGGATTGCCAACAACTCTTAGTCCTTCAAAATTTATACCTTTAATAACTTTTTCATTTTTGATATCGAGCCTAGGTATTATTCTCATAAAATTAATTTTGTGAACAATTAGTTTTTAAAACCCATTTTGAATTTTTTTGCTCCCACAAATGAGGTGATCGTAACTCATCAATTTTTTTTTTTAAACTCATTTTCTGATATATTTAAATAGTTTAAAAACTCTTGGAAATATCTTTTCGGAAATTCGCTATCAAATTTTATAACAAGCTTTATAGCTTCATCACGTGTAATTTTTTTATTTCTGATCTCTTGGCAAGCGTCATAAGTTGCTCTTCCTATTCCAAATTTTACATACATTGTATAAAAATGCATTGGAACAATTTTATCATCTATTTCAGTATATTTTGAGTAAGTGCCATCAGACCTTTCCTTTGCCGGCTTAAATCCTGTGTTTTTACTTGCATAATAAAAACATTCTTGAGGATCCCATTTTTCATAATAACCCAAATAAACCATAAAAATATTTTTCTTTTTTATCTCTGACCTTTTGAGGGGAAGGTAAGATGCAAAGTCTGACATCTTGAAATTTGATTCTTTAATTAAATTTTTAATTGATTTCCCTCCTATGATAATATTCTCCATTTTTTCATTATCAGAAATAGAAAAAAAGTCATTTTTCATCTTATAAGTTTTATTATCATTTATATCATTTCCATACTCTGCCTGGTTTTCCCCATAAATAACTAGATTGATATTCAGCTGAGCGGCAATTTTTGGACCTATAATTTTCTGACCATGTATAAATGGGTTAAATGGATGGCCAATATTAAAAAAAGCTTCTCGCGTAAGATATCTGTGTAAGTTTCCGTTTGGCGTATATAAATAACTGTCTATACCGCCAATTCTTGATAAGTTGTTAAAATTTTGAAATCCTATTTCAGTCCACATATTTGGCGCCCATGTGACAGCCAGTGGATTCATGCCGTACTTTGTTTTTAATATATGAGCAGCAAATGAGCTGTCTTTCCCACCACTACTTGGTACTATACAGTCATATTCACCATTATTTTTTCTAAATTTTTCAAAAATTTTATAAAGTTGATTTTCTCTTTTTTTCCAATTAATTTTTTTTTTTATCTCATTGTAATGACATGCATCACAAATATGTTCCTGGTCAATATTAATCCCTTTCTTTGAACTTCCAGTATTTCTGAATTCAATGACTGAAGATGGTCTTTGATTTGACATAACACATTTTTTACAAAAAATTACTTTTTCTGGCAGTCCATACAATGAGAAGTTTTTTTTATTCATATTTTAGTAATAAGATAAAATCTTTTTGTAAAGTTTTCTCCAAGCTTTTGTTTTTGATCTTTACTTATAAATGAGAAATCTAAAGATTGAGTATTTGAATATTATTTTGAAACAATATTTCTTTAAATTTTCCACTAATATTTAAGTTTTCTTGGGATTTATCTAATACAAAATGTTTTTTTACATGTTTGGCATAATCTATTGCTAATTTTTTATCTGTAACAACTTCATAATCTAGTAATATTTTTTCCCAAGAAAATTTAGATATATCTCGATTTAAATTCTTTTGAGGTGTAGCTCTATGCCATGCATTTCCATCCATAATTATAACATCCCCAACGTTTAAACTTATTGTTTTCATTAATTTAGATCTTAAATAAAAATTATAATAAAAATTTAACTTATTATAAATTTTTTTATTAAAGAAAATATTTTTTAAATTGAAATCCAATATGTTTATATCAAGACCTTTATTTATTGTTTTACCGCGGTTAAAATAGACAAGAATTTTAAATATCTTGGACCCATTTTTTATTCCATCCTCAGTAAAACCTAAAGATTGAGAATCTCTATGTGTTGCAGAAGTAAAACCATTTACTGTAGCTTGAATATTATTTATAAAATAAAAATTACCAATCAATTTTTTAATTTGTTTAATAAGTTCAGGACTAAAAATTAGTTTATTCACACTATCAAGATATATAATATCGTTATGTGGAAGTTTTTTTATAAAAAACTTATCGTTATTATAAATTTTCTCTAATATTTCTTTTGACTCAGATCTTTCTACAATCTCACTTTGGCATTTAAAATAAACTTCATTTGAAAAACAATTTTTCAGAACCTTGTACATAAATTTATTTTACCTTTTTTTTTACAATTAGTCTAATTAATTTTTCATTTGTGTATGGTCCATTTTTTACAAAGTTTTTAAAAATATATTTTTTTACAATTTTGTCTGGTAAAAATTTTTGTAAAAATAAATATATTTTCCTCACAAATAATTTAATCTTTAAATTTTTATTTATTTTTTTTTCATTGTTTTTACTTTGAGAATTATTTGTTGACCCAGCTATTTCGTTATAAACACAAACCTCAAATCCATTATTTTCAAATAATTTAAAAAGCGATTTTCTTGTAAAAAAAATTGTATGTGGAATTATTATTTTTAGTAATGGATTTAATTCATCAGGTATTTCAATAAAAATTTTTCCATCCTCGTTTAAGGCGTTGTAAAAATGCTTAATAGTCGGAATTATCAATGATGGATGAATGTGCTCCAAAGAATGGCTCATCCATATTAAATCTAACTTTGGAAGATTAACTTTGTTTGGATAATAATAATTTCCCAATTTGACAACGTTTTTACTATGTCTAATTGTTGCTTCATCAAAATAATAATATTTTATTAGGTTTTGAAATAGCCCTATAGTCTTGGAAATACCTAAGCGATTTGGTCCTATTTCGAGTATTGAGCAATTTTTATTAATTTTAAAGAATTGTAAATAATATAAAACTTGTGAAAAAAAACGTGAATTAAACTCTTCAAACCTATTTTTTGTAAAATTTTTTTTTTTTTTTTCATCTCTTTCATCCATTATTGAATAAAACTTATTAAGACCTTCAATTGAAGCATCGCAATTAAAACTAAAATCACATTCTAAACAAGTTAAAATTTTATTATTATAATTTATATAATTATTTTCATCTTCAAAATTTTCATTTCTTTTTGAGTACTTTAACTTCTCAATTAAAGAAACGTTATTACAAATCGGACAAGGCATATTATTTTTTTTGAAAAATTATTCTCATAGAATTTGATAATTTACTTTCGTCAATTATAGATTGGGTTAAATTTGAAAATTTATTCATTAATTTATTTATTTTGATATTTTTTTTTGAGTCTACGAATTGAAAATAATCTTTTATATCTAAACCAAAATACTCAATTGATATAATTTTGAGCCCAATTTTATTTGATAAATAATTTAAAGATTTTAAATTAAAAAAAATCATATGATCAAAAACTGAAAACATATTGTGCTCATCTTTCATTAATTCAAAAGAAAGAGAATGAATATTAGGTGTAAAAGCAAGTAAAAACGATTTTTTTTTAATTTTTTTTACTACAGACCTCATCTCTTTAATAGGATCATAAAAATGTTCTATAGTGTCAAACATCGTTATCAGATCATAATAGTTGTTGGGCTCAAAATTTATATCATTAAGAGTTACATTAAGTTTTTTTTGCTTACAAAACTCAACAGCATTTTTATCTAAATCGATGCCTTTACAAAAAATCTTTTTATCATTCAATACACTTAAAAAGGAGCCAGCTCCACATCCATAGTCAAGTATCTTAAAATTTTTTTTTTTATTTAAAATTTTTTTTTTAATATAATTGTATCTTTCAACGCCAAAATTCTTTTTTCTATAATTAAATGTTCTAACCAATTCTCTTTTAAAATCTTCATATCTAGTATTATTTGAATGAAAATTAGAATATTTTGAAAACTTTTTAATATCAATATTGTTAAAAACAGCTCCACAATAAATGCATCTATATAAAATATAATTTTTCCACTTTAAGAAAATTTTGTTATTATTTTTTTTACATAAATTACATTTAATTTTTTTGTTGATCAGAAATTTATTATATTTTTTATAATACGTGTTTCGCATTCTTATCATGTCCTTATGAAAATTTTTGCTTCTTAGTTTTTCTAAATTTATGTCAAATATCCTAAGATTATTGAATCGATCAATTAAAAAGTTTTTTTTCATTATTTAAGAAGTAGTTTTTTTAATTAAATTATTTATTCTATTTTCCATATAAATACCATCTTTTACAACTTTATCTAAAAACTTTTGTTTGAGTTTTTGAGTTTTTTTGCTGTTCCACCATTCGCTCGGATTTTGCCAAATTTTTTGAACAAATTTTGCTGCCTTTTTGGGATCGCTATATAATATATTTGAATTAAATAAATCGTTATAAAAACCCAAGTTATTACTATTTAGAAAATTCACATTCTTATTAAAAAAAATTACTGTTGGTATATTTTGACAAAGAGTCTGTAAGTAAGGTGTGCTAAGATAGTTAGTTACTACCAATTCAAAACTTCCCATGTTATCAATTAAACTCTCTTTTTTTGTATTTATTAAATTCATTTTTTTTGCTTTTATGGAAAAAAATTCATCAATTGCTGGATGTCTGTTTATTTTTTCTGGGTGCCTTCTAATCCAAATATTTTTTAAAATTTTTTTGTCAAGATTGTTAAAAAAAAAATTATTCATCTTAATAAATTTCTCACGATTATTTTCGTCATGCGCATCATGTCCCGAGAAAGTATAAGGAGCTCTTTTTAATGTTACTCCAGATACAAATAAAATTTTTTTTTTTTTTATTGAACTTAATTTTTTAATTTTGGGATAAAAAAAGTAACTACCTGCAGATATCACTTTTTTATCTTTAAATTTCCATCCATTTGTAAAAAAAAAATCAAATTTTTGTTTTATAAAATTTATTATATTGCCAATATATTGATGTTGAATCCAATTGTGTTCCAAGTAAATTGTTTTAATTTTTCTAATTTGTGAAAAAGCTACTAAATAAAGGTTAGCTTCACTCATATTTTCGTTAAACAAAAATTTCAGCTTTTTCAGTTTATTTAGGAAATTCAGTGTAAAATTAGAATTATAATTAAAATCTTCTAACACAGATCTAGGTATTGAGTAGTTTAGTGTTGAAAAAAAATATTTATCAAATTTATCTGTAGTCCCAAGATTTGAAATCATATTGCGAGCGGACCAAAATAGTTTTGTATTTCTCTTCTCTGGGATATAAAATTTAATAAATGATAAATTATTTTTGTTTTTTGACTTTAAGAATTCCATAAAATTTTTTGACATATATGTGCCTGTAAATATTGCTATAGGATTTTTTAATCTAAAAGAAATATTTTGCCGGGCTCTAAACATGTATTCTTTTAAATCTCCGGTTTCTAAGTTTTTTGTTTTCCTTTTATTTTTAAAAAAAATAATATTTTTTAAAAAATTCTGCCCATAAATATATTGTGAAAATAATTGATTTTGACCTAAATCAGACATCTGAAAATATTGTCTATGATCTACTCCTGTTTTAGGAATATTATAATATCTAGGATCTAAAATTTTTATTTGCTTTTTTAATATTTGACTTAACCTAGTTTTTTTTTTAAGTTTTGAAAAATAAAATCTAGAACAAAATGAAATATGGAATAATAAAAAATGTCCTAATAGCAAGTCCCAAAATCTTTTGGGATAATCGACTTCATGAAATTTGTTAAATACTGGATATAATTTATTAAGATATTGATCGTATTTTTTTTTTTCAAATTTTGACCATTTAATAAAATCTTTTTTTTTCAAGATAATTTGATAATCTTGTGATGTAAATGTCTTCAAATTATAAATTTTTTTTTTTTTCACTAATGTGGCTCAGTTAAACATAAAAATTGTACTACTTTTAAAAAATATTCACTAAATAAAACTTATATAACATAAATGTAACTTAATTTAGTTAAAAATTTTAAATCACCTTTGAAGTTTTTGCTTAGATAAAAAATATAAGTTTTTAAAAATACGATAGATAAAAACAGAGGTAAAATATATTAAGATAAAATTAAAAAATTTTAAATCGATTAAAATTAGTAATATAAGTAGTAAACTGTGTACATTGAAAGTAGTTATCATTGGTAATAACATTTTATAAAACATCCAAATTAAATTTATACTAAAATAATGAAAAAATATTGGTTTTCTAAACCTATTCTTTTTTTTAAAACTCAATTTTTTATAAGAGCCAACCTCTGCATGCAATATACAAAAGAACAAATAAAAAAAGTTTGTAATAAAAATAATAATCCAAGAATTTTTATCATTAAACAAAATTCCAAATGATAAAAAAATTATTGATATTTTTAATATATCTGTCAAATGATCTATATTTAATTTTGATTTATTTATATTCTTTGAAATTCTAGCAACTTGACCGTCACAAATATCTAAAATAATCGAAATCAAAAAAAATAAACAAAAATTAGACAGATTTTCATTTAATAATTCTCTACAACCAAAAACTAAAAAAATAAATGAAAAAAAAGTTAAAATATTTGGAGTTATTTTTAAATAATTAAATAAATTTGAAAAAGGCAAACATAAATATGAAAGTAGCCATAAAATAATATTATTATTAGCCGTTGGGGTTATAATTTTATTCATTTTAAGTTTTAATAAAAACTACTAAAAATAATTAATAATACAATAAATTTAATTTTTATTTGTTTAATTTTGTTGAAAATGACATTTGCATCTTTTAAAGATAGCCTTATCAATTGACTATAGTATGAAAAAAAAAAATTGTTATGTGGGTTTATCTGCTGATATTTTACATGAAGGACACGTTAATATTCTTAAAGAAGCAAATAAACTTGGAAATGTAACTGTTGGTCTTTTAACGGACGATGCAATAGCAAGTTATAAGAGTATTCCTTATTTAAATTTTAAACAAAGAAAAATCATCCTTCAAAACATAAAATATGTACAAAAAGTAATCCCACAAAAAACATTAGATTATGTAGAAAATTTAAAAAAAACTAAGCCTGATTATGTAGTACACGGTGATGATTGGAAAAAAGGTGTACAAAAAAAAACAAGAGAAAGAGTAATTAAAACTTTAAAAAAATGGTCGGGTAAATTAATAGAACCAAAATACACTAAAAATATTTCATCTACTATTATTAAAAATAAAATTTTAGAACTAAGTTCGTCGCCTCAAAATAGAGTTTCTCGACTAAAAAGACTTCTGATTTCTAAAAATATTGTAAGAATATTAGAGTCCCATAACTCTTTAACAGGACTAATTATTGAAAACCTAAAAGTAATTAAAAAAAATAATAGTATAGAATTTGATGGTATGTGGTCCTCAAGTTTAACAGATTCTGCAACCAAAGGAAAACCTGACAATTCCTCAGTAGATTTTTCTGCTCGTATATCTTCATTAAATGAAATAATGGATGTAACAAGTAAGCCATTAGTTTTTGATGCAGATAATGGGGGTCAATTAGAACATTTACCATTTTTAGTAAGATCATTAGAAAGATCTGGAGTTTCTGCAATAATAATGGAGGATAAAATTGGTCTTAAAAAAAACTCACTTTTTAAAAATCAAAAAAATACAAAACAGGATAAACCACAATTATTTGCAAAAAAAATAAAACAAATTTGTAAATATAGAAATTCTAAAGATTTTTTAGTTATCGCAAGAATTGAAAGCTTTATTTTAGGTAGAGGGTTAAATGATGCTTTGAAAAGAGCTGAAATATACTCAAAGTCTGGAGCTGACGCTATATTGATCCATAGTAAAGAAAAAAGCCCTAAAGAAATATTTTCTTTTGCTAAAAAATTTAAAAAAAGTAAAAATTTTATTCCCCTAGTTTCAGTACCATCAACTTACTCCAAGGTTTATGAAAGAGACTTAATTCGAAATGGATTTAAAATTGTAATTTATGCAAATCATCTTTTAAGGGCAGCCTATCCAGCAATGGAATTTGCTGCAAAAAAAATATTAGAAAATGGTAGATCTTTTGAAATTGAAAAAAAAATTATTCCAATAAAAAAAATAATTAATTTAATCAAGAATGATTAAGATTTTGTCTTTAATCAAAATATTGAGAAAAAATAATGTTAGTTTTTTTTCAGGTGTTCCAGACAGTGTTTTAAAACAATTGTCTATTTTCTTACAAAAAAAAAATAAAAATAATCACATTGTAGCATCTAATGAAGGTGCCGCTGTATCCATTGGCATTGGTCACCATCTTTCTACTAGAAAAATTCCATGTATTTACATGCAAAATTCTGGTTTATCAAATGCTTTTAACCCTTTAATTTCTATAGCAAATGAAAAAGTATATTCAATACCCCTGATTCTTATTATTGGTTGGAGGGGATCGCCACATATTAAGGATGAACCCCAGCACAACGCTAAAGGTAAAATTACCTTAGATTTACTTAAACTTTTAAATATAAAATACACAATCATTAGAAAAAATAGCGATCTCATTAAATTTAATAAACTAATTAAGAATGCAAAAAAAAATAAAAAAATTGTTGCATGTTTGATAGAACGAGAAACACTGGAAAAAAATAAAAAAAAAGAAATTAAAAAAGATTTTTATCATCTGGATAAAGAATTATTTCTAAAAACTCTTTTAGAAACAGTAAAAAAAAATACAAAAATTATTTCAAGCACAGGATATAATTCCAGAGAATTAATTTACTTAAGAAATAAATATAATTTTAAAAATAGTAAAGATTTTTATATGGTTGGTGGCATGGGGCATACATCCTCCGTTGCTCTTGGCTATTCGTTATTTTCAAATGAGCAAATTGTTTGCATAGATGGTGATGGATCTCTTCTAATGCATCTTGGGTCAATAAAAACAGCAGGAACATTTGCTAATAAAAATTTTAAGTATATCTTATTAAATAATAACTCTCATGACTCCGTTGGTGGTCAAAACACTTATGCAAATAATATTGATTTTAAAAAATTATCCAAAAGTCTTGGGTTTAAAAAATTCTATTCTATTAAAAATAAGAATAATTTAAAAAAAAGTATCAAAAAATTTTTAACTCAAGGCAATTTAAATTTTCTTGAAGTTAAAATTTCTAATAATAAAATTAAAAAATTACCTAGACCTACTAACCTAATTAAGATCAAAAATTTATTTATGAAATAAATGATTAATTCTATTGAGGATATAAAAAACTTTATTAGTGATAAAAGCTTCAAAAAAATATTTATGTTGTGTGGTAAAAAGTCTTTTATTACTTCAGGAGCAGAAATTTTCTTTAGAGAATTGTTAAATAATAAAGAAGTTAAATTATTTTATAAAATTTCAGAATTCCCAGTTCTTGAGGAACTAATTAAAATTATTAACGATGTTAAGAACTTTAAACCTGATTTAATTCTAGCAGTTGGTGGTGGTGCAGTAATGGATTATGCTAAAATTGCAAATGTCGTAGAATTTAAAGATAATCTTAAAAATTTAATTATTAATCATTCATATCCATTTAAAGATAGATTTACAAAGCTAGCAGTTATACCTACGACCGCAGGTTCTGGAGCAGAGGTGACTTCAAACGCAGTTATTTATGTTGATGGAATTAAACACTCTTTTGAAAGTGAATTATTGGTACCAGACAATTTTTTTTTAATTCCAGAGTTTTTAATATCAGCACCAAATAAAATAAAAGCATCAGCCGGCTTTGATGCTATTGCACAGGCATTGGAGTCGCTCGTTTCAAAAAAATCAAATGAGCAAAGTGTTGGGTATGCTACAAAATCTTTAAGGATTTCTATAAATAGTTATATCTCATTTCTAAATGATCCAAATTTATTAAATGCTACAGAAATGAGTATAGCTTCTAATCTTGCTGGTAAAGCAATCAGTATATCTAAAACAACAGCCCCACACGCTGTATCCTATCCTTTTACTTCGCTATTCAATATAAGTCATGGTCAAGCAGTAGGATTATTTTTTGAAAATTTTTTTAAATTTAATTTTGATAATTTATATAGATCTGAAACCTCTTTCGATCTTAAAAAGAGATTTGATTTAATCTTTAATTTATTTGATGCAAAAAATATTAATGATTTTAACTCCAAAATATCACTAATTAAAAAACAGGCAAAGCTAGAAGATAATCTTAAAAAACTTAATATAAATATTGAAGAAAATTCTGAAAGAATAATCAAAGGTATCAATTTATTGAGGCTCGGGAATAATCCGGTAAAAATCGATGGAAATGATATTTTTAAAATAATCTCAAAATAATAAACTTTTAATCAAAAAAAGCCCAACATTTTTATATGCTCGGTTCTATAAAATAAATTATCAATTATTTTTCTAATCATTTTTTTAAATTTTTTT
>MDTB01137214.1_pt1 | contig 31264 bp, 36 predicted proteins | sample 811161 | NCBI WGS metagenome assembly MDTB01 (sample SAMN05326650, study PRJNA326480) | marine metagenome | isolation source: seawater | place: Mediterranean Sea | collected 2009 | reverse complement strand
GCTTTGTGGAAGCAGTGGAAATTTACTTTTAACACAAAGTTATAGACTTGCAGAAGCTTCGTTAGTTACACCAATTAAATATTTGAGTTTAGTATTTGCCATTATTTTTGGATTCATTATATGGTCTGAAGTACCGAAAATACTAACTCTACTTGGAGCAGGATTAGTTATTCTAAGCTCACTTATAATTTTTATTAGAGAAACTAAACTTAAAAAACAAATAATAAATCCAAGAACATGAGTAAATCACCTAAATACTGGAATAAAGCAAAAAAGGTACTATCCAAAAAAGATAGAGTGATGAGAAAACTAATAAATAATTATAAAGATGGAGCATTAAATACAAGAAATGATGTTTTCTTTTCATTATGCAAAAGTATAATTGGACAACAAATAAGTATAGCAGCGGCTAACTCGGTTTTTTTTAAATTCAAAAAAAAATGTAAAAATAAAATCAATGCTAAGACTGTATATAAATTATCATTTAGTAGTTTAAAAAGTTGCGGCTTGAGCAGACAAAAAGTCAAAGGTATTAAAGATTTAGCTAAAAGGACACTTGATAAAACTTTTAAGCCGAGTTTGATTAAAAAAATGAGCGATGAAGAAGCAATAGAATATTTATCTAATTTAAGACAAATTGGGAGATGGTCCGCTGAGATGATTTTACTTTTTACATTTAATCGCTCGAATATTTGGCCTCTTCAAGATATTGGTTTACTGAGAGCTATTTCCAATAATTATAATAAAAAATATTTTCCACCAAAAAGTTTTTTAGATAAGCTTTATAAAAAGTTTACACCGTATTGTTCTGTCGCAACTTGGTATTTGTGGAGATCCATTGATAACGAACCTATACAATATTAGATACACTCAATAGTTTAGTGATGTCTAGCAGCATAGCCTTTACAACTCCTTTAAAATAATTTATTTTTTTCTATGGCAGAAAAACTTTTTATATCCTGGGATGAGTATAATTCAACAGTTGAAAAGCTTGCTATAAAAATAGCTGACAGTGGTTATAAACCAGACATTTTAATTGGTATTATGAGAGGTGGGGCACCAATTATAGATGTCTTAAGTCGACTTTTTAAATTAAAATGCGCATACTTAGCCGTAGAGTCTTACTCTGGAAAGGGAATAGAAGATCAACAAGGTGATTTAATATTTTCAAGAGAAATGAGTTCCACGGTACAAAAGTTTGGGGGAAATTTACTTTTGTGTGATGACCTTTCTGACACTGGCGTTACATTAAATAGAAGCATTGATTGGCTAAAAAATTACGATCCTCTTAAAGGAAAAATAAAAAATATCAAAACAGCAATTCTTTGGAAAAAAAAGAAGTCATCTTTTGAACCAGATTATTGTGCTGTAAAACTAAGTAATGATCCTTGGATTGTTCAACCATTTGAAAAATATGAAGAAATTAAAGTCGAGGATTTAAGAAAAAAACACCAAACGTGATTGTAATGGGGTCAAATTATTTGACCCCATAGACAATTATGCAACAACAAAACTCGCTACACTTAATATAGCTATCACCCATATCGCCGGTGAAGTAGAACTAAACTTTCCAGTAAGAATTTTTATTAATGCGTAGGATACAAATGCTAATGCTATTCCATTACTAATACTATAAGTTAATGGCATCGTTATCATAGCAAGGACCGCAGGACCAGACTCCGCAATATCATCCCATTCTATATCCGTAATGTTTCTTACAAATAATATAGCAACATAAACTAACGCTGCACCATCAATCTCTTTTGGCAAACTAGTTGCAAGTGGCGAAAAGAAAAGACAAGCTAAAAATAAAACACCGATCACTAGCGACGTCATACCAGTTTTGCCTCCAGCTTTTACTCCGGCACCTGACTCTACGTAACTTGTAACTGTAGTCGTTCCCATTAAAGCGCCTGCAACAGTTCCAACACTATCTGATAACATAGCTTTATTAATATCTTTCACCCTTCCTTTACTATCAACTTTTCCAGCCACATTAGCTACAGATGTTAATGTTCCAGCTGTGTCAAAAAAATCTATAAATAAAAGAGTGAATATAACTGTAGACATTCCTGCGGTGAAAGCAGCGGTTAAATCAAAATCAAACAAATAAGTCATTGGAGGAGGTGCACTTACAAGTCCATTGAATTTTGCTAATCCGGTTACCCAAGCTATGACACTGAATACAAGAATTCCAATAATTATATTTCCTCTGACTTTCATTTTTTCTAAAACAATCATTACAACAAAAGCTAAACAACCTAAAAGAACTAATGGATTTTTAATATCTCCTAAAGTTACCAATGTAACTGGATGATCACCAACTACACCCATTATTTCTAAACCAATAATCGCTAGGAACAATCCAATACCTGCCCCAATTCCAAGCTTTAAGCTTTTAGGAATCGAATTGATTAACCATGCTCTCACGGGTGTCAGGGAAATTATTAAAAACAGAACTCCTGCCACAAGGACTGCACCGAGTGCAGCTTGAGGTGAGTATCCCATTCCAGCAACAACACCGAATGCTACAAAAGCGTTTATTCCCATGCCTGGAGCAAGACCAATAGGCCAAGTTTTTCCATAAAATGCCATTATGAAGCAAGCTATTGCGGTCGCAACAATTGTTGCAGTGAACACTGCTCCAAAATCAAAAAATCCTTTCTCTGGTCCAGCAAATTCTCCGGATAGAATAAAAGGATTTAAAAACATTATGTAAGCCATAGTAAGAAACGTAGTCACTCCAGCTATAACTTCAGTTTTAAAATTTGTATTGTGTTTTTTATACTCAAAATACTTATCTAACATTGCATCTCCTTGTTTAAATTTGGTTGTAAACCCAAAATGTACACTTTTTTTTAAAAATTTCTCTTAAAATTTCCAAAGAAATTAACACTTTACAACCTACAGGTAATATTTCTGTTTATAAGTTTAAGATATAATCTAAAAAAAATTAAATGAAAAAAATTTCTTATATTTTAGCTTTAATATTTGCAATTATTCTAATGACTTCCTGTCAGACTGTTTCAAAAAAAGTTGATGAAAAAACATCACTAGAGGAAAAAGCATTATCTAAATGGCTGAACAAACCTGAATCAGAATTAAAAATTATTTTTGGGAAACCTGACAAAATTAACTTTAAAGAAAATTCAAGAAATAGATTTTACGTTTATACTTCTCAAAAGTTTAAAATTAAATGTGAAAGAGTATTTGAAATTAGTCCAAAAAATATAGTTGTAGGTTTTACTAGCAAAAATTGTTTTTAATGGCAGGATTTGTTAAACTTTTTCAGTCGCCAATAATTGTAGGGCCATGGAGTTAGAAAACCTACAATAAGCATTATTGGAATTACCCACCAAACAAGTTTCGCAGAACCTACAATTAAATAATCAGTTAAGTTCATAGCAAACTCCATCGATATCATACTAATGAGCGACATACCGCAAGCTATTTTAAACGACTCTAAAATAGAAAAATTTTGTTTCATCAAAATAAAAGTTTCTAAAATTATAGAAGTGATTATACCGTTGATCATTGCAATTATCATGACAAGAAAAACAGATAAAGAATGTTCAATTGTTTGAAAATAATATATTGTTCCAAAATCACCAATTGAGCAACCTACTAAACACCAGAAAGTATTTTTAGCACTTTTAATCCAAGTATTTTTACAAAGCCAATCTATGTTTACTAATGATTTCATTATACTAATCAAAAATTTCTGCAGTTTTTAAAATAAAACTATATTCTTCTGCTGTTTCGGTGATAGCATTATCTCTGCCACTCATGCCACCATGACCAGCCGCTTCTGTTTTGCATTTTAATAATTGAGAATTATTATCCTCCTTAACATCTCTTAATCGAGCTATATATTTTATAGGTTCTGAGTAAAGAACCCTGTTATCAAATAAAGATGTTGTAATTAACATTTTAGGATAAGAAGTTTTATTTAAGTTATTATAAGGCGAATATGAAAGTATATTTTCAAAATCTTCTTTACTTTTAATTGGATTCCCCCATAGCTCCCATTCTGCAGGAGTTAGAGGTAATTTATCATTTAACATTGTTGTCATTGTATCTACAAAAGGAACTAAAAGAAGAACTGAAAAAAATAGATCAGGGGCCATATTAACAACAGCTCCACCAGTAAGTCCACCTGCAGATCCCCCAAAAAAACAAATACCTCCCTTATAAGTATATTTATTTTTGATTAAGTGATTTGCACAAGCTAAATAATCTAAAAAAGTATTTCTTTTCTTTTTTTTCTTTGCTTCTTCATGCCATGTATCACCTAGCTCTCCTCCGCCTCTAACATGAGCTATAGCGAAAGTTATACCTCTATCTATCAAACAAAATCTGGATGCACTAAATGAGGGATGTATACTATGTTTATACGCTCCATAAGCATAAAGTAAGAGTTTAGATTTTCCGTCTTGCTTAATATCTTTTCTTTTAATTAGGGTAATTGGAATTTTTCTCCCATCATGTGATGTTGCTTTTATTCTTTCTACAGAATATTTTTCAGGATCATGTCCTGAAGGGATTTCTACTTCTTTCACAAGTTTTTTTTCCTTAGTTATAATGTCATATTCATAAATTTTTACAGGCGATGACATACTTTCCCAGCCGACTCTTATTTTCGATGTCCTACGATTTTTTTGCATTAGAAAAGCACCAGGCACACCGATTTGTTCATCAGAAATTTTAAGTTCTTCTTCAAAATTAGTTTTGATGTTTCTAATGAAAATTTTTGAAAGAGCATCGGATTTTTCAGCTCTGAGAATGTAATTTTCTAAAAATTCTAAATCACCAATTACTGTTTCATTTTTTGCTGGAATAAACTCATACAAATTATCAATCTCATTTGTTTTACATCTAAGTATCTTATAATCTCTGGCATCTTTATTTGTATGTATATAAAAATATCCGTTCCAACTATCAATAGAGTAACGAACATTCTTCTCTCTTTTTAAAAATAATTTAGGAACGATTTTTTTGTCAGTAGAGCTAAAAAAATACTCTTCGGTGGTAATATGATCAGAGGTAGTAATTATAAAGTATTTTTCATCAGAAGTAAGACTAATGGTACAAGTAAAAGTCTCATCTTTCTCTTCAAAGATTAACTCATCTTCTTTGTTTGCCGAACCAATTGTATGTTTAAAGATTTGTCTTGCTCTGTGAAATTTGTCTAATTTTGAATAGTAAAAACTTTTATTATCAATGGACCAAGATACATTCCCACTAGTATTATCAATTTGATCTTTTAAATTTTTTCCGCTTTCCAGATCTCTTAAGTATATTGTATAATATTCTGATCCTTGCAAATCCAAGGAATAAGCCATGTATCTATCACAATGGGAAATATCAACTGAACCTAAACCAAAGTATTCAGACCCATATTTTTTTTTCTCAAGATCTCCATCGAAATAGATTTCTTCAGGTTTTGACCCATCAATTAATTGTCTAATTTTTTTACTATAGTTTCCCTCAGACTCTGTTTTTGTCCAATAATAAAATTTTTTATCTTTAAATTTAAGAGAAGTATCTTTTAATTTAATTTTCCCTTTAATTTCTGAAAATAATTTTGTTTGTAAATTTTTTACGTCATAAAAATATTTTTCTGTTAATTTGTTATTTTCATCTATATACTTTTTTACTTCAGGCAATAATTTATCTGAGTTTTTTAGTACTTCTAATATATTGGATTGATCTACCCATGAGTATTCATCATTTAAGTTGATACCGTGGTAATTTTTAATATTCTCGACCTTTTTTAATTTTGGTATAGTCATTTTTTAAAATTATATGAATTTGTTTTTATTAGGAACTATCATTTTTGTCATTCTTTATTTATTTTTAAATTGGTTTGCCAAAACAAGCTCAAAAAAAATTGCCCAGACAATAAAAAAATTAGTTGTTTATTTGTCACTGTTTTTAGCGGCAATTTTAGCTTTTGCTGGAAAATATATTTTTTCCTTACCTTTTTTACTAGTAATTTTGAGTGGATTAAAAATTAAAGGACTGACAGCTTTACAAATGATTCAGCTTTGGAGATTAATTCAATTTTTAAAAAATTCTGGGAGATTTTCTGGCGGGAAATTTAATCAATCTCAAGGATCATCGAATATTTCTTTGGACGAGTCTTATAAACTTTTAGGTTTAAGAAAAGGCTGCACAAAAGAAGATGTTCTTAAGACTGTTTCAAAACTACAAAAAAAAGTTCATCCAGATATGAATAGAGATATAAGAACAGAGAGAATATCACAATTAATTAATGAAGCTAAAGAAAAAATTCTCAAAAGTGATTTTACTTAGTTCAGCATTTTAATTGCTTTATTATAAACTTCATCAAAAGAAATTTTATCTTTTCCAAGAGTATCATGAGAAGTTGAGTCCTCAGTTTCTCCTTGAGGAATTATTACAGAAATATTTTTAGAATATTTTGAATAAGCCTTAACAGGGCTATCCATAAACAATGCTAAACATTTTATATCAAGCGCTGAAGCTATGTGAAGCCAACCAGTATCATTTCCAACATAAAGATTACAATTTTTAATTATCGGTATCGCCTCTGATATGCTCAAATCATCGAAAGATACACATTGATTTGAAATGTTTGATTTTAAAAAAAAATTTATTAAATCACGATCATTTTTTCCACCAGCCAAATAAAACTTGCACGGTTTAATTTGATTTATCTTTTCACAAAGTTTTAAAAAATTTTTAATATCCCACCTTTTGGTCGGGCCGCTTGCAGAAAAACCTATGCATACATGTTTTATTTCTGGAGAAAAATCCTTTTTTTTATTTTTAACTTCTTCAGTGTTTAACATTATTTTAGGTTGAGTGGTCACTAAAATGTCGAGTTCTTTTTCTGTAAGTTCTTTAGCAGACTTTACTAAATTATCTTTTTTTCTAAAAAAGGGATAATGAATTATCTTTTTTATTCTAGCAGCTTTAGATATCAAAAAATATCTTATTGAACTACTGAATAAAAATACTTTGTCAAATTGTTTATATTTTAATTCTTTGGAAAGTTTTAAAAAACCAAAAAAACCATCATGAGCACCCAAGTTATTTTTTTTTCTATCTAAGTTAATTATCTCATTAATGTGTTCATCATTTTTTAAAATTTCGGTTGCTCTAGAGTTTTCTTTCGCCAAGAGGGAGACTTTTGTATTATACTTTTTTGAAATAGCGTGTATATACGGCAAATATATCACCATATCTCCCATCCCAATTTTTGGTTGTATTACAAGAATTTTCATTTTAAATTTTAATATTATAACTTAGACAAAATAAATTAGGTAAGATTATGATTACAAGAGGAATATATGCTGCTGGTTTGAGCGTAATTAATGATGACTTTTCATTGAATATTGATGCAACTATAAAGCATGGCGAATTTCTTATTAAAAAAGGTCTTCATGGGGTTTTCTTTTTTGGTTCGACAGGTCAAAGTCAATTGATACCAGTTTCTGAAAAGAAAGAATTAATATCAAAATTATCTCTAAGTAAATTTAAAAAAAACTTTTATCTAGGGACAGGAAATAATTCACTTTTAGAAAATATTGATTTAATAAAATATTCTATGGAGTATAAATTTAATAATTTTCTAATTATGCCTCCAGCCTACTATCAAGATAACACTGACGAGGGAGTTCTTAATTTTTATTCAACAATTATTACACAAATTCCAAAAGTAAAAATTATTTTATATAACTTTGAAAAACTAAGTGGTTATAAATTTTCTAAAGAAATGATATTAAAATTAGTTAAAAAATTTCCAAAAAATATTATTGGATGTAAAGATTCAAGCCATAATTTATTTGAAAATCTTAAAATTAAAGATTTTTTGATTTTTCCTGGAACCGAAGCTAAATTACTTAAAGGATTAAAACTTGGTTGCGCTGGGTGTATCTCTGCAGTAACTAATGTCACCCACAGTTTAGCTAGAAAAGTTTTTGATGACTTTGAAAATAAAAAAAATCAGACGATGAATGAAAAATTAATTTCTGTAAGAGAGACTTTTGATAATTATAATTTAATATCTGCGGTACACAGTTTTAAGTCAATCGAAGAAAAACACTTTGCAAATTTATTGCCACCACTAATTACATTAAATCAAAAAGAACTTAAGGAACTTTTATTAAAACTTGAAGGGTTTGAATTTATTCCTTTAAAAAATAGAGCAGCTTAAATTATGCTAGTAGCAAAATTATTTTCAAAAATTTATAAAAATGGGGGATTGATTCTAATTGATTCAAGTGGCCAAAAATATATTTGTGGAAGTCCTGACAAAAATAAACCAACTGTTTTAAAATTGATGAAAAAAAATTTAAATTGGAAGTTAATTATTAATCCAGAATTAGAATTTCCTGAAGCATACATGAGAGGAGATATAATTATAGAAAATTCTTCGTTGAAAGATTTTTTAATGGAATTAATTGAAAATATAGGCAGGGAAGAATTTACCACTACAGGATATATTTCAAAAAAATTATTTCAAATTTGGAAATATTTAACAAATTTTAATTTACCTGGTAAATCTAGAAAAGATATCGAACACCATTATGATATTGGAGGAAAAAAAGGTGAGAAGTTGTATGATATTTTTTTAGACACAAAACATAGACAATATTCTTGTGCTTATTGGACTAAAACAACAAAAACGTTAGAAGAAGCACAACAAAATAAAATTAATCATATAATTAAAAAATTAGATATTAAGCCTGGAGAAAAAATTTTAGAAGTTGGTTGTGGATGGGGAGGTATGGCGTTTGAAATAGCAAGGCAGAAGGGCTGTGAAGTAACAGGAATTTCTTTAAGTAAAAATCAAATAAACTACTGTAAAGAAAAAGCAAAAGATCTATCGCTTGGTAATCAAGTAAATTTTGAATTAGTAGACTACAGAGAGGTAAAAGGTACTTTCGATAAAATTTACTCTGTTGGAATGTTTGAACATGTAGGAAAAAAATTTTATAGAAGATTTTTTAAATCGATGAATAGTTTATTAAAAGAAAATGGTACCTTTTTATTACATACAATAGGTTCTGTAGACTCCCCTGCGCCACCAAATAAATTTATCAATAAATACATATTTCCAGGCGGAGTAGTTCCTTCATTTTCAGAGATTATAAATCCAATACAAAAAACGGGACTAATAGTAGCTGACACTGAAACGTTAATTCGTCATTATGATAAAACTTTGGAGAGCTGGTTAGAGAGGTTTTTAAATAAACGTGCATTGGTTAAAGATCTGTTTGACGAAAAGTTTGTTAAAATGTGGGAATTCTATCTTGCTAGCTGTGCCGCAGCATTTAAACATAGAGATCTTGTTGTTTTTCAATTGCAAATTGTGAAGAATTTTCATTCTGCTCACAGGACAAGAGACTATATATACTCATAAAAACTATAATCTAGTATTATATAGATTATGAAAAAAAAAAAATCTCGAAAGAAGACAAAAAAGAGAAGGTTTAAAAAAAAATCGAGATACAATCGTAAAAAAAAATTTTCTTTAAAAAAAAAATCAAAAAAAAAGGCAAAAAAACGTAAGCCAAAAAAGGTAATAAAAAGAAAAGTTTCTAAAAAAAATTTTAGAAACAAAAAAAACCTTAGATCAATAATAATTAGCGTTTTAGGATTTACAGATAGCCTAAAAATAGACTTTAGATTTATGCAAAGAATTGACCGTTTTTTAGTAAATTTCTTTCAAAATATTTCAAAAAAAGTGCATGATATTCAGAAGATAGTAGACGAAGAAAAAGAAAGAAAGAAACAAACAAAAATAAAAATTATGCAAAAAGAAAAATTAGAAAATGAAAGAAATTTAAGAATTGAAAAACAACAAGCTTTAGAGGAGAAACAAAAAGAACTTAAAGATGAAATAAAATTAGAAAAGGATAGAAAAAAAGATTTACAAAAATTTATAAGATTTGAACAAGCTTTAGTAAGAAAAGAACAAGCAGAAAAACAGAGAAAATTTTTAGAACAGATAAAACTAGAGAAAAAAATAGAACAGTTTAGAAAAAGAGAAGCTTTTGAAATAAGAAAATTAGAAAGGTTTGTATTAAGTCAAGAGAGAGAATCCTACGCTGGGGTTGAAGACCGTATAGAGGCAATTAAATTAAAATATCAAGCATTAAGAGATCAAAAAATAAGAGAAAGAATCCAGCAGCTAGGAATAGAAGTAACAGATGAAGATGATCGAGCAGCACTTTTAGAAAAAGAACGACAGTATAATTCTGATAGACAAAAAATTGAATTCGCATTAGAGAGTTATTATAGATCGATGGCTTCTTGTGTCTTTCAATTAAATAAAAGATGGATACCTAAAAAAATGTCTTTATTGAGAGTAATAGATAGGAGATTTGAAAATTCAGAAATTTTTATTAAGCTCGATGAAGAAAGTGATGAAAATTGGCTAATGTTAGTTTACATCAAAGATAACAATCCAGATTCCGGTATAGTAGTAGAAGATAAAACTAATAATGAAAAACATACTTCATCAGAATATAAAACTAATGAAATATTTAAATTTTCTGACGCATTGGTGGATAGCCTGACTAATTATATTGATAAAGAGTTTAAAAAAAAACTTAATTAAATATTTCTAAAAAATTTTTAATTTCTCCAATTTTGAAAAGAATTGCATCGTCTTTTTTATATCCAAATTTTTCAGCCCCAGTTTTGAATCTTTTAGCTGGTTCCATAATTGGTTCTAAAGATAAAACAACAGTACCCCAATGCATTCCAATAATTTTTTTGCTATTAAGGTCTCTTGCAATTTGCAACGCCTCTTCTGGGTTAGTGTGATAAATTGATTTATCTTTTTTTGGCATAATTGGAAAAAAATTGTATGCGCCGATATTAATAAAAGTTAAGTCTATTGGACCAAATTTTTTTCCTAAATCTTTGTAAATATTTCCATAACCCGTATCACAGGCAAATAAAATTTTTTTTCCTTTATATTCAATTAAAAAACTTCCCCACAGAGTTTTATTAGTGTCCCATAAACTTCGTTTAGACCAATGAACGGCAGGCAATAAAGTTACTTTTATATCTTTGTTAACTTGAATTTTCTCATACCAATCGAGTTCGTTTACATCATTATAATTTTTAAAATATTTTCCAAGTTTTAAGGGAATTATGACTTTGGAATTCTTATTAGGAAAGTTTCTAATAGTTGACATATCTTGGTGATCGTAATGGTTGTGAGTTAGTAGAAATAAATTTACATCTGGTATTTCGTTGAGATCAATAGCAGGAGGAACATATCTTTTAGGTCCAAAAATTAATGGCCCTGTATTTTTAGAAAAAACTGGATCAGTTATAATTGTTGTGTCTCCTAATTTTAAGATGAAAGTTGCGTGTCCTATCCAAAAAATAAAATCATTTTTTTGATTTGCTTTTAAATTTTCTAAAACCTTTTTTTTAGGAACAACATGGTCATCTGGAAATTCAATTTTTAATTTTTTTTTCTCTTCATTGAATATTTTGTAAGACCATTTTATACTTGGATCTCTTTTTGGTGATCCCTCAGGATTCCTAAAAGTTCCGTCTGGTAAATGATGATAAGGTTTTTTCTCCATAGAATTTACTAAATTCATATAGTTTAAAACTATTAGAGTAAATGAGACTATTTTTATAAATTTGTTAAACTTTAGAAACTTCATCATAATTAAGGGGTACGCTGTACCCCTTAATATCATAGTTTATTGGATTTATTTGATCTAATTAACTATCGAGACAATTTTTCTTATTTATTCTTTGATCAAAGTTAGAAACTGCATCTGAACTTATGAACCAAATATAAGAAGATTCCTGCAACTGCTTTGTGTCAGCAACAGTACATCTTTTTCCAAATTTCACTTTAGCTATACTTCCACCTGTACAATTAGTTAAAATTAATAACGAGGCTAATATTATAAATGTTTTCATGTAAGAATTTTTAATAGATTAATTTGATTAAAGATTGTTTTAAAATTGTTTCAATTATGAATGTAGTTATGATTTAATTTATTTCTTTTTCTTGCCTTTTCATTAGTTGTGTCATAAATATGGCTTAAGTTTAATTATGTTTAAAAAACTATCAGTTTTAATACCTGTATATAATGAGAAATTTACAATCAAAAAGTGTGTTGAGAGAGTTCTTTCTGCAGATACAAGAGGGTTAGATTTAGAAGTAATAATTTCTGATAATAACTCCAATGATGGAACTAAAGAAATATTAGAGCAAATTAAAGACGATCGGGTAAAGATATTTTATAGAACAACAAATGACGGCAAAGGGGCTAATATCAAAAATGCTCTAAGCCATTCTTCTGGAGATTTAATTCTATTTCAAGATGCGGATTTAGAATATTCTCCTAGCGATTTTAAGGATTTGCTTCAACCATTTTTTTTATACCAGGCGGATGTTGTATATGGATCCAGATTGACAAGAGCAAAATCAACTAGAATTGTTGGTTTTCCAAATTATGTAGCTAATACAATTATTACTTTTTTATGTAATCTTTTTTATAATAAAATTTTTACAGATATAGCTACAGGTTATAAAGTTTTTAGAAAAGAAGTTATTTCAAATATTGAAATAACAACTGATGGATTTGAAATTGAACCAGAAATCACAGCAAAAATTTGTAAAAATGATAAAATTAAAATTTTTGAAGTTCCGATTACTATTGTCTCCAGAGGCTATGAAGAAGGTAAAAAAGTAAGATGGTGGCATTTTTTTACTTACGTTTATCACTTGCTTAAATGGAGATTTATAAATTAACTATAAGTTTCTAACTAATTTTCTTACTTTTTCCATATGGTTGGAAAATTTTTTTTCTTCCATGCCAGGTAAAACTTCATAAAATCTTAAATATTTTATTTTCATACCTCCTAATTTTAAGACTCCAGCTTTTATTCTTCTAAAGGGCATGTTTTGAAACCATGTTTGAATTGAGAAAATGTTACCTCCATATGTCATCGACATAATAGCAAGCTTATTTTTCATTACACCAGGTACAGGATAACCCCAGTTTCCTACAACTCTTTTAAAAGCAAAAAACCATTTAGGAGCAAGCACTAAATCTATCCAATTTTCTAAAATTGCACTAGCTCTTAAGTTATAACATGGTGAAATCATAAACATTACATCACACTTTTCTAACCTCTTTCTATAATTAAGAACTTGATCAGAGGGAGGTGCGCCATCATAAAAATTTAATTGCTTTTCATCATGCAAATTAATCAAATCAATCTCATGACCAATTTTTTTTGCCTCATCTATAAAAGTATCTCTTATTGATGCGTTAAAGGACTGTTTCGTATTGTGATGTCCGTAAATAACAAAAATTTTTTTCATTTTTTCATACCTATGTTTTTTTTTAAAAAATTAATAACCTCTTCAACTCTTATAAATTTTAAACCGAAAATAAAACCTAGTCCTGCACCATACCACACTGCTCCAGCTAAGCCATAACCATCAATTGAAATATCTACATCATAATAAATTTGAGTTTTTCGAACAAAATAATAAAAAATTAAAGATCCAACAAAACCATTTATTAAAATGAACTTATTAAATTTCTTCATTGTTATCTTTTTTATCTTTCCAAAAAAATAAACCTGTACCTCCGCCAATCAAAATAGCAGAAACAATCCAAGCATATTCATGATTTATAAAAATTGACCCAACTCCTGCTAAAACAATTAAAATACCAAATGTACTGTTTTTAATATGCATTTTTTTATTGACAATTTCTATTAACACATAATAGAGTCTATTAATCCATACGTCATGGAAAAAAAGACGCTCATCTACATGAGTAAAAAGTAGGTTGAATAATAAAAAAAGGAGATGTGATGATAAAAAGACATACACATTTGCTAAACCAGTTCAGCCGAAAACAGTATGAGGCGAAACTAGTTCAGCAAATACAAAGAACCAGAAAAGCAGTAGAGACCAATGCTAATGGTACTACCGGTTATAAAATTAAAGCTGGAAAAAACGCTGGAAAAGTTCTTAAACATTTGAGAGAAAAAACTAAAAGCATTTAACTTAAAATGTTTATTAATAGCAATGAATTAAAGATTGCTTTTTAACATAGAGAGCTAATAATCAATTCTATGGACAAGATAAATTTATTTAATTTGAATTTTGAAAATTTAAAACTCTTTCTTTCAAATGAAATAGGAGTCGATGAAAAAGAGGTTAACATGAGAGCGAAGCAAATATTGGTCTTTGTTTATCAAAAAGGATTGAAAGATTTTAATCAGTTAACAACTTTTCCAAAAAATTTGAGAAAAACATTACAAGAAGCTTTAAAATTTGGGTTATGTAAAATTGCAGAAATACATAAATCAAAAGATGGTACTATAAAATTTTTAATTGAGCTAGCTGATGGAAATAAAGTTGAGTGTGTTTATATTCCAGAAAAAACCAGAGGCACTATATGTATATCTTCACAAGTTGGCTGCAGTCTTACCTGTTCTTTTTGTAGGTCTGGAACTCAAAGGCTAGTTAAAAATTTAGAAAGTTCAGAAATCATTGATCAAATAATGTTAGTTAAAGATTACTTAAAAGATTGGAGTGATACCAAAATAATTTCTAATATAGTTTTTATGGGCCAAGGAGAACCTTTAATAAATTTTAATAATTTAAAAAATGCAATCGATATTTTAAAAGATAAAAATGGACTGAATTATGGTAATAAAAAAATAACAGTCTCTACTTCAGGTATAGCAAATAAAATAAAAGAAGCTGCTAAAGATATTGGAACTTATTTAGCTTTGAGTTTACATGCTCCTAATGACAAACTCAGAGAAAAAATTATGCCAATAAATAAAAAATTTAAAATTGAAAGTTTAATTGAACAATTAAAATATTATACATCCGTAGTAAAAGAACCAATTTTTTTGGAGTACGTTATGCTTAAGGGCATAAATGACACCGAAGAATGCGCTCAACAATTAACAAAATTGATGAGTCAATTTCCCAGCAAAGTTAATTTAATAGAGTTTAATTCTTGGTCAGGAGTAAAATTTGAGCCCACAGATAGAAAAGATATAGAGAAATTTTCGCAATACATACAAAAAAAAGGATACATGTCGTTCATAAGAAGAAGCAGAGGTGACGATGTTTTGGCAGCTTGTGGGCAACTTAAAACTGATAGTGAAAGAAGAGTAAAATCAAATTGAAAAATTGAGTTTTTGTAATTAACAGTATATTTTGTATTCATGGAGTCGTTATTAATTTTTTTAATTGTATTTCTTATAATACTAAATGTATGTGTATTTTTCGTAATCCGAAGAAAACCTGAAAATACAGACAATAAAACTGAACAAATTTTAAAAGATGAAATTAATTTATTAAAAAATTCATTTAGTCAATCATTTGGCTCCATGACAAAAGATATCGCAAAAGACATGACAGGAGCTTTAACTAGAGTAGATGAAAAAGTTGGAGTTTTTAACAAACAAGTCGAAGCACTAAATAAAAGTCAGGAGAATTTTAGTCGAATTCTTTCAGGAGTAAAACAGTATGGCGTTCTTGCTGAGTTTTCCTTAGCTTCTTTGTTAAAAGACTTGTTACCTGCAAACCAATTTATAGAGAATGTTAAAATGAAACCTGAAGAAAATTCTGACACAGTAGAATTTGCAATTAAGCTTCAAGATGTTTTGGTACCAATAGATAGTCATTGGCCAATAGAAAAATTCAAAGCAATTGATTTAGCTTACCAAAACAAAGATAAAGAAGCATTGAATTTAGCTAGAAAGGATTTGGCTTTAACTTTTAAAAATAAAGCAAAATCTGTAAGTATTAAATATATTGCTCCACCAAAAACAACAGATTTTGCTATAGTGTATGCGCCCACAGAAGGACTTTTTGCAGAGCTATCTAGTTATAGAGACCCAAAAACTAAAGAACTATTATTACAAGAGTTAAGAACTAAATATAAAATTACCATAGCAGGTCCTAACACTCTATCTGCACTATTGCAGTCTTACCATCTTGGTTTTCAAACACTCAAAGTTCAGAAACATGCGACACAAATTTATGGTGATTTAAGAAATATCTCATTGAGATTTGAAAAACATTTTGATGGAATTAAAGATCTTAGAAAAAAGTTAGAGCAGGCTATCTCAGCAACTGATAATTTCGGAAGAGACGCAAGATCTATAATGAATACTTTGGGTAACATTAAAGACCCTATCTCTATTGAACAATCTTCAAAAGAATCTCCAGAGAAGATTAAATTTATTAAATAATAATTGTAAATGTCTAATTTTGTTTTTTATGATTTTGAAACCAGCTCATCAAATAAATTTTGGGGTCAGATTATTCAGATTGGAGCAATTCTAACTGATGACAATTTACAAGAACTCGATAGGTACGAAGCTAGATGTAGATTAAGCCCCGGTATCATACCCGAAGCAATGGCTTTAATTGTTAATAAAACTTCACCAAAACTTCTTAAGGGAGCTAACCTGTCTCATTACCAGATGATCAGACAGTTCGTAGGAGTTTTAAATAAGTGGGGCAAGGCAACTTATCTTGGATTTAATAGTATAGAATTTGATGAGGAATTTTTAAGAACTACACTTTTTAAAACTTTAGAATACCCATATTTAACAAGCACTAATGGAAATGATCGTGGAGATATTTTAAGTTTGGCGAGAGCAGCTAATCTTTATTATCCAAAAACTTTAAAAAATCCTAAAAATGAAAAAGGAAATGACGTTTATAAACTCGACCAAATGGCTCCTTTGAATGGAATTAAACATAATGATGCACATAGTGCTATCGGTGATGTTGTTGCTACGTTAGAAATAGCGAAGTTAATAAGATCTAAAGCATCTAATGTGTGGAAAGCAAGTTTGATGACTACTGAAAAAAATAAAACAATGGAGGTTATTAAAAATGAACTTTATTTTTGTACAAATGAATATTTTTATGGAAAAAGCAGACCCTATGTTCAAACCTTTGTTTGTCAACACCCAGTTTACCAGTGGGCAAAATGTTTTGATTTAAAACACGATCCTGAAATTTATTTAAATATGCCTGTAAAAGATCTTGCTGGTGCAATGAAAAAAAATCCTAAATTTTTGAGAACAGTCAGACACAACAAGCATCCAGTAATAATGAACCCATCTTATTGTAATGAGTTTGATGAATATAAAACACTAGGAAGAGAAAAATTGGAAAAACGAGCTAAAATGATAAAGAATAACAATAAATTTGCAGACAAAGTATCTTTAATTCTTGAAGAAGAAGTAAGTGAGAAAGAGCAATTAAAATCACAAGAGGATTTATATGAAGAAGAAAGTATCTATAAAAAATTTACTACCACAGAAGATAATAGAATTATGCCTGAATTTCATAAAGCTGATTGGGGTAATAAATTATCAATAATTGATAAATTTAAAGATGAAAGACTGAAATATTTTGGAAAAAAATTATTATACGAAGAAAAGCCCGATTTATTGTCCAAAGAACAATTTAATTTAATGCACAAAAATATTGCAAAAAAATTGTTGAGCACCAATAACGAGAAATGGAATACGATTCCTAGAACTTATGCAGAGATTGATACTTTAAGAGAGAAATTTGATAGAGAGGAACAAAAAGAAAAACTTGTCATTTTAGATGAGATTAACGCATACGTTGAAGAACTTGAAAAAATTTACTCTTCTGCATAGTTGACTTTAGTAAAAAAACACTTAATAAAACTTTTATGGCAACAAAAGAAGTCACTGATGAAAACTTTGATACAGAAGTTATAAAGTCAGATAAACCAACCATTGTAGATTTTTGGGCTGAGTGGTGCGGTCCTTGTAAACAAATCGGACCAGTTTTAGAAGAAATATCTAACGAGATGAAAGACAAGGTTATTATTGCTAAACATAACATTGATCAACAGCCTAACACACCAACAAAATATGGAATTCGAGGTATACCTACGATGTTATTATTTAAAAATGGCGAACTTAAAGCCACAAAAGTTGGAGCCAGCACCAAGACTAATATAGTTGAGTGGATTAAACAAAATATTTAATTTTTACTTAAAGCATAACCGACTAAATATAGACTTCCAAATATTACAATTAACTTCTTGTTTTTATCAGAACACTTTTTAAGTGCCTCCCTCAAACTTTTTGCAGTTTGTGTAAAATTTCCTTGATCTTCAGAAACTTTTTTTAATTGATAATCTTTAATAGAATTAGATTCTCCAGGAATAGTTACTGTAACAACTTTTTTAAAAATATTTCTAAAATTTTTTATAAATTTATCCGGTGATTTATCTTTTTTCATTCCCCAAATCCCATAAATCGGTTCTTTTAGCTCTTTCAAATAAGAATATAAATTTTTTGCACTTTTTTCTGAATGGCATCCATCTAATAACAATTTTTCCCTTTTTTTTAAAATTTTTTTTAACTTTCCTTTTTTGATATATTGAACTCTACCTTCAAATTTAATTTTTGGAATAGTTTTTTTAATAACTTTTTTATTAATATTTAAGTCTAAAGCAATCTTAATCGCTAATCCTAAATTTTTAATCAAACCAGAACTTTTTATAAAGCTATTATTTATTTGTAACAAATTTTTCTTATCTTTATAGAATAGTTTTTTATTTTTATATATTATTTTCCAATTCGAAGCATAAACTTTTTTACTAGGATTTTTTTTAAGAATATTTTTAATAATTTTTAATACTTTTTTGTCCTGAGGAGCTATATAGATTATTGAGTTTTTGCTTAAATAACCAACCTTCTCTCTGCAAATTTGTTCAATTGTTTGAGGATGAACCCAGTTCTGATGTTGAAAGTTTATATTTGTTATTACTTGTAACTTTGGGTTCTTCCAAAGATTGGTACTATCTTTTCTAAACAATAAACCACTTTCAATTAAGTTATAAGAAACTTTCTTTTGTTTTTTTGCCGCTAAAATATATATGCATGTTAATAATTCAAAAAGTGTTAATTTAGTTTTTGTTTTCTCAATAATTTTTACAAAATATTTTATTTCCTCAAGTTTAATAAATCTATTTTTTAACCAAATTCTTGATCTGACATCAAATAAATGTGGACTAGTAAAAGTGGTTACATTTTTTTTGTCAGCTTCAATAAAATATTTTAATGAGGTTAATACACTCATTTTTCCGTCACTTCCTAAGATGTTGATGGGATTATTTAAATTTAAGTGAGGGTTTTTTAATTTAAATAGAACTTTTTTTATTCTATTTAAGTCAAGATTTATTCTTCTACTATATCGCCTTTGAAGATTTTTGTAGAGTTTCGTCGATTGAGATTGCATTAGTAGAATCACTTTTAACTTGTGTTTCTGCTTTTTTCAACAACACACTCAATAAAGTGCTTATTGTTGAATTTAAATATTTTCTTTCTATCACCAAATCTATTCCACCATGCTCTTGAACATATTCTGCAGTTTGAAATTCTTCAGGTAAAGTTTCTTTTACAGTGTCCTGAATCACTCTTCGGCCCGCAAAACCAACAGTAGCTTTTGGCTCTGCAATTAGAATATCACCTAGCATTGCCCAAGATGCCGTTACTCCACCTGTAGTTGGATTAGTTAATACGACAATGTATGGAATTTTATTTTTCTTTAATTCGTTAACTGCTAACGTAGTTCTGCTCATTTGCATCAGAGCAATAGAAGACTCCATCATTCTTTGGCCACCTGAGCAACTAAAAAAGATAAAAGGAATTTTTTTATCAATCGCATGTTGTACACCAGCTATAAATGCTTCTCCGCTAGCTGCACCAAAAGACCCTCCTATGAACCTAAAATCTTGTGCACCAACAACTACATCCAAATTATTTAATTTACCTTGAGCTATTAAAACAGCATCGTCTTGTTTAGTAATCTTTCGAGCCGTTTTCAAACGATCAGTATATTTTTTTGAGTCAACAAATTCTAAAGGATCATCATATGGTAGTGGTGTTGATATAATTTCAAAATCTTTATTGTCAAAAAATAATTCAAATCTTTCTCTGCAAGTCAATTTATGATGAGCTCCACATTTAGGACAACAGTTGTAATTCGTTTTGAGATCTTCTTTATAAATTAGATTTTTACATCCACACGTAGTCCATAAAGACTCATCACTTTTTGAGGATTTTTTTTCAAAAAGTGATTTAATTCTTGGTTTTATAAATTTAGTTATCCAATTCAAATTATTTTCCTTTTTAATTTATATACCATCTTATTCAATTTTGTGACAGGATTTTGACGATTTTTTACAGAGTCATTAATTCCCTTACATAAAAGACTGCCAACTACTAAACCATCAGCTTTTTTTAATGAAGTTATAGTTTTTAAAGTAATACCGAAACCAATTACCAAATTTTTAGATTTATTAATCTTTTTTATTTTTGCGTAATTTTTTAATATTTTTTTTGGTGAAACTTTTAATTTTCCTCCAGTGGTCGATAACATACTTATATAGTAAATCATATCATGTGAGTCTTTTATAATTTTTTTTACTCTTTCATTTGAAGTTGTGGGAGATATTAATTGAACAAAAGTAATTGAGTATTTTTTACATAATTGAGAGAATTTTCTATTTTCTGGCCATGGTAAATCAACAATTATTAATCCATTTACACCAACTTGATTACATTTTTTTATAAATTTTTTTTCACCATATCTAAAAACCATTTGATAATAACCCATTAAGATACAGGGTTTTGCGTTTTTACTTTTTTTATAATTTTTTACTATTTGAAAAACATCTTTAAGTTTTAGTCCATTTTTTAGCGCTCTATAGGAGCTATTCTGAATCTGACTTCCGTCAGCTGTAGGCGCATTATGTGGGAAACCAATTTCAAGTATGTCAGCATGATTTGATATTGTTTTTAATATTTCTAGTGATTTTTTTTTAGTGTTATCACCTGCTACAGTATAAGTGAGCAGAGCCGGTCTATTTTCTCTTTTGCATTTTTTGAATGTCTGATTTATTTGTGATTTCATCTTGAATAATTTCCTAAACGTTTTTTTATAATATCTTTATCTTTCAAACTATCTCCACAACTATCAACCACTATGATGTTTGATTCATTTAACTTAGGAGCTATTTTTATTGCTTCAGCAAAAGCATGTGCTGGCTCTAAACTTGGAGAGATTTCTTCAAGATCAGTTACCAATCTATAAGCATCTAGAGCTTCTTCGTCCGAAGCGCTAGTGTATTTTGCTCTTCCACTATCTTTTAAAAAACAATGAATAGGACTCACGGATGGGTAATCTAATCCACTAGAAATAGATTCTGTTTCGTTGATTTGTCCATCAGAATTTTGAACACAATAAGCAGCAGCCCCATGCAGAATACCGACTTTAGAATTCTTACTGAGCGGAGCCGCATGAAGTTTACTTTTTTGTGGTCCTCCAGCCTCTACACCAATAAGTTCAATTTGATTTTTATTATAGTCAATAAATTCACTCCAAAAACCATAGGCACTAGAACCTCCTCCAACGCAATTAATTAATTTTAATTTCTTAGGTATTTCACCAAATTCTTCTATCAATTGTTCTTTTAGTTCCCTCGATATTTGAGCAGTGCTCCAACCGCAAATTTTTACAAAGATATTTGGTCCAACAAGACTACCTATGCCCATATGCACTTTATCGCAATTTGATACCCAATATCTGATACATTCACTAACAGCGTCCACAAGGGTTTTGCTTCCCGAATCTACCGGAATAATTTCAGCACCATTTTTTTTTATAGCATCACAGTTAGGCTTTTGTCTTTGAATGTCTCTAGTTCCCATGAATACTTTACATCCAAGACCGAATTTTTTTGCAACCATTGAAAACATTTTTCCATTGTAACCGGCTCCAGTATCAGTACAAATATATTTTTTTTTCGCTCTTTTGCATAACATTGCATGAGTAATTGCGTTGTAAATTTTATGAGCTCCTCCGTTAGCATCTGAAACCATCTTTGCGTAAATTTGTGCACCACCTAAATGATCTGTAAGATTTTGTAATTTGATAAATCTGGTCGGTTTTCCAACATAATTTTCGTAAAGTTTATCTCGTTCATTTAGAAAATCTTTATTAATCCTATATTTTTCAAATAGTTTAGTTAAATCATAAATTGGTTTTTTAAGTGTCTCGGCAACATAGTTGCCACCAAATTTGCCTCCATAAAAACCACCTTTATCGTGTTGATCTATTAATGGAATTCTCTTTTTAATTTTTATCATTTATTTCTTTGACCTTTTTTAAAAAATTTTTGATTTTTACTATATCTTTTACTTTATTTGTCTCTAAAGCTCCAGAAACATCAACAATATCTACAAAATTAGAAATACTATCTAGCTTATTCACATCTATATTTCCTGCTACCATTTTAGTAATATTTATATTTTTAATCCAATTAAAATTCCAAGAAAGAGATTTTTCAAACCCCGAGCTGTCAAATAAAATTATATCAGCTATTTCCTTAAATTTTTTATATTTATAAACATCTTTTTCAGATTCTATCTGTATAGATATGATAATTTTTTTTTTTATATCTAAATTTAATATTTTTAATTTTATCTGCCGAAAAATTTCCATAAATTTGAAAATAATCTAAGTTTATTTTTGAAAATTTTTCTAATTCAATATCAGTAGGGCTCACCAGTACTCCAACATACTTTGAGTGATTTTTATCTATCTTTGTCAATTGGTCAGCTTTTTTATAAGATATAAATCTATGACTTTTGGGATAATTTAAAATAAAACCACAAAAATTAGCTTGATAATTTACGCAAGTTTCAACGTGTTCAGATTCAGTTAGTCCACAAATCTTTACTTGCATAAGTTTAATTAAGAGAATGGATTAATTTTTTAAAATTATTTTTTATATTACCTTTAGTAATGCTTCTTCCAATTACGATGCTTGTAGAACCATTTTTAAAAGCAATTTTCGGTGTCATAACTCTTTTTTGATCTTGCTGAGGGTCTCCCTTTAATCGTATTCCTGGTGTAATAATATCCATCCTATTACAAATTTTCTTAATCTTTTTTACTTCATGACCCGAGCAAACTATACCATCAAGTCCAGCAGCTTTTATTAATTTAGCTTGTTGTATTACTATTTCACTTATAGATTTTTTGAATCCAATTTTTTTAAAAGATTTTGAATTAAAACTTGTAAGTACAGTAACTCCAATAATTTTAAGTTTTTTATTTACTTTTTTTGCAGTTTTTTTGGCTTTCCTCATCATCTCTAATCCACCTGATGCATGAACTGTAATATATTTTACATTCTTCAAATCTCTTAGAGAATTAATTGAAGAAACCACAGTGTTAGGAATATCTAATAATTTTAAATCTAGCCATATAGTTTTATTTTTCAACTTTGAAATAAATTTTCTCCCATGTTCAGAGTAAAAAAATTCCATGCCGAATTTGTAGCCAATCTCAACTTTTTTAGTTTTTGGTAAAGCAAGAATTTTTTTAGCTTTTGAGATGCTGGATGTATCACAAGCTATAAAGATTTTATTTTTCATATTTTATTATTAATCTTATCCTTTAAATATGTTGACATTTTGAAGGATATTTTTTTTCTTTCCGGCACAATTATAGTTTCACCTGTTTTTGGGTTTCTAGCGTTCACTTTTTTTTTAATTTTTTTGACAGAAAATGTGCCCAATTTCCTAATTTCAATATTATTATTCTTTATAAAATTTTCTGACATAGTTTCAAATATTATATCAAAAATGGACTGAATCTGCTTTAAATTTAGATTTGGGTATTTAATTTTTAATTTTTTGATTATTTTAGATTTAACCAAAATTGTTATTCTTTTTTCTTAGTTGTTTTTTTTTTAATATTTAGCGCTTTGTTAAATATATCTTTTAGAGTTGCCCCAGATGAACTTGCTCCTTTACCAAATTTTTTGACTAAAGATTTTTCCTCTTTTATTTGAGCTTCTTTTACTGATAAGGATATTTTTCTCCCTACAATGTCTAAATCAACAATAGCCGCATCTAATTTATTTCCTGGTTGAAATATCTCAGGTCTTTGGTCGCTAATTTCTTTTGCTAAATGGGATTTTTTTATAGTTACTAAAAGCTTCTTTTCATTTCCAACGTAGACCCTTACTCCATTTTTCATTACCTCTTGAACTGTTGTTGTAATTATATCACCAATTTTTTTATTATTTTCTTTAAACCATTCAAGCGGATTTTTTTCTAAAGCTAATATAGAGAGCCTCACTTTTTCATCTTTAACTTCAATAATTTTTGCTTTGACTAAATCATTTTTTTTATAATTTTTTAAAACTTCTTCGTTTGCGTTGAAAGAGATTTCTTTATAATGAATCATTCCGGTAATACCACTTTCAATTTCAACAAAAATAGCTTTATCTGTAACATTCTTCACTTTTGCTTCTACAACGTTACCTATTTTTTCTTTCAAGTCCTCGAAAGGATTTTTTTCTGTAGCTTTATAAGATAGTGAAATTCTTTTCGCCGCTAAATCTATAGCAACAATTTTAACTTTTATTTCTTGTGATACTGACAAAACTTTACTTGGTTGAATATTTTTGTTTGACCAAGAAAGTTCACTATTATGTATTAATCCCTCAACTCCATCTTCAAGTTTAACAAAAACTCCGTAATCCATTAATTTTTGACATACACCAGAATAGATTTCACCTACCTTATATTTTTTCTCCAAATTTGCATAAGGATCTTCAGTTAAAGCTTTTACAGATGCTGAAATACGATTCGTTTCTGGATCTATCTTTGTAATTTTTACTTTTATTTTTTGTCCAATAGTAACAAGGTCTGCAGGTTTTTTAACTCTTCCGTGTGAAAGATCTGTGATATGCAATAATGCATCTAGACCATTAATGTCTAGAAAAATTCCCCAATCAGTAGTTGCTCGAACTTTCGCATCTTCAATAATATCTCCCTCTTTTAAATCTTTTAAAATTTCTTTTACTTCAGCATCTTTATTTTTTTCTAAGACTGCTCTTCTACTAGTGCAAACATTTCCTCTTTTTTTATCAATTTTAGTTGCTATTACTTTGATCGGAGTATTCATTAAATGATCAACTTTTTTTGTAGGCCGAATATCAATTTGTGACGCGGGCATAAAAGTTGGTAAACCTTCTACATTACAAATAAAACCACCTTTGACTCTACCAGTTATATATCCCACTAATTCTTCTTTGGTTTCAAAAACTTTTTCCATTTTTTTCCAAGCCTTAACTCGTCTAGCTTTTTCTCTTGAAACAATTATCTCACCTTTAAAACTTTCAATTCTTTCCAAATAAACATCAATTTCAGAACCTACTTTTAATTTTTCTAGCTCATTATCATTCTTAAATTCTTCAATTGGAATCATTCCTTCCATTTTAGTTTTACAATCCACAACTATGTGTTTTTTTGTAATTTCACTAACTGTAGCTTTAATTATTTCGTTTTCTTTGAATTTTCTTCTTTTAAAATCTTCATTCAACAGGCTTTCAAACTCTTTTAAAGAGTTCGATTTATTTTGAGAACTTGCTTCTACTGCCATATTTTTTTTCGATCTTTTCCTCTATTATTTTTGACATAAATTTAACCATGTCATTAATATTTTTTAATTTTCCGGTGTCCACAATTATCGCATCGCGGCTTTTCAGTAAAGGACTATTCTTTCTATGAATGTCTCTATAATTCCTTATTTTTATTGATTTTTTAACGTCTTTAAATTTAATTTTAGAATTAGTCTTTTTAAGTTCTATAAATCTTCTTTTAGCGGCAGTTTTAATGTCACATTTAAAGAAAAATTTTAAATCTGCTTTTGGTAAAATGACTGTTCCACAATCACGTCCTTCAATAATAGGTTTATTTGACTTTTTTGCAAAATTTTTTTGAAATGATTTTAAAATAGCCCTAATTTTTTTTTCTTTTGCAATTTTAGAAGTATGCTCAGAAATTAAAGCAGTATGTAAATTGATTTTTTTAAGTTTTTTAATATTTAAATTTTTAAAACTTTTTTTTATTAATTTTATTTTATTTTTAGGTTTAAATTTTAAAATTTGATAACTTGCATATCTATATAACAATCCTGAAGACAAAAATTTTAAGCCATATTTTTTTGAAATAAGTTTTGCACCGGTGGTTTTTCCACTTGCTGCTCCTCCGTCACATGCAATTACAATTTTATGATAATTTTTTAATCTCATATTTTCCTCCTAAACTTTTTATAATTTTTAAAAAGGAAGGAGAAGATGTATTAACAGTTTCGAAATGACTTATGTTTGATCTCACTCCAGTAAGTAAAGATAATATAGCAACACTCATGCAAATTCTATGATCTCCAAGATTTGAAACTCTTATTTTTTTTCGGGAAAGGTTAATTTCATTTTTTCCGAAAATTTTTAGTTGATTATTTTTGAAAATTGATTTTACTCCAATTTGTTTTAAAATTTTTTGCATTTCTCTAATTCTGTTACTTTCTTTATTAGCGAGATCTTCAATGCCTTTAAATTTAGAAACTCCTTTTGTAAGTGCTGCAATTATAAATAAAATAGGATATTCATCAGTTGTTATCGGATAGTATATTGATGGAGAATTAATCGGTTTTATTTTACTACTGTATACAAGTATATCACCTATAAGTTCATTATTATTTTTTTTCACATTTTTAAAAAAAATCTTAGCGCCATGCTTTTTCAATAATTTATAGAAACCTATTCTTCTTGGATTTAGACCTACGTTTTTAATTTTAATAACTGAATTTTTATTTAGTAAGGTAAGCGCTGCAAAAAAAGCGGAAGACGATGGGTCACCTGGCACCTTTACATTTAAAGGTTTAAGATACTTTTTACCGGATATAGTTAATAAATTAAGTTTTTTTTTATTCTTTTTAATTTTTAAAACATTTTTACTTTCTAGCAAAAAATTTTCTGTGTGATTTCTACTTTCCTTTAATTCTTGAATTACAGTATTCCCATAAGAATTTAATGCAGCTAAAATCACAGCACTTTTAAGCTGTGCAGATATACCGGAATTATAGTTAATAGCAATTGGTATAGATGACGATTTTAATATCAAAGGAAAATTAAATTTATTTTTTGGAGAAAACTCTGCTCCAAATTGATTCATGGTATTTATTAATTTAAACATATTTCTTTTATTTAGTGATTTATCACCTTTAATCCTAACTTTAATTTCGGGTGTTGTAGATAAAATGCCTATTAAAAGTCTTGCTAATGTACCTGAGTTCCCAAAATCTAAAGTATTATTTGAATTAATATATAATGATCCTAAACCCTTACCAAAAACTTGATATTTTTGGGGCTTATTTTTTTTTATTTTAACACCAAGTTTTTTTAAACATTTGATAGTTGAAAATACATCTTCCGATTCCAAAATATTATTAAGTTCTGAAATATCATGACTTATAGCACCAATTAAAAAAGATCTGATAGAGATCGACTTATCGCTATCTATTGTTATTGCTTTATTAAAATTACTTATTTTTTTTTCAAAAAATACGGAAAAGCTCTTTTGTACCATTAAAATTATTTATTATATGATGAACCAAAGTATAGCTCTATGGCTTTTGATGATTTTAATATTTCACTAGGAGTTCCTTTAGCAATAATTGTTTGCTCACCTAAGACATACGATCTATCACAAATATCAAATAAATGTTTGATTTGGTGATCAGTGATTAAAATTGAACAACCAAGCGATTGAACTTTAAGTATGTACTGTTGAATGTCTTGAACGATTATTGGATCAAGCGCTGCAAGAGGCTCGTCCAATAAAACCACTTTTGGTTTGTTTATTAATAACCTGGCCAACATTAATCTTCTAACTTCTCCACCAGACAAAACTCCGCTATGAATGTTTCTAAGATGTTGTAAATTAAATTCATCCAAAAGTTTTTCAACCATGTTAATTTGATTATCCGTTCCTTTAATTGACAATTGACACACGCCCAAAAGATTATCGTAAACCGATAAAGAGAAAACCGATCTTTGTTGACTTAAATAACCAATTCCCGCTTTTGCTCTTAAATGAATTGGAAGTTCAGTTATATCTTTATTGCTAATTAAAATTTTACCCGAGTCCGCCTGCTGCTCACCAATTATGGTACTGTAAAGAGTGGACTTTCCTGATCCATTGGGACCAAGCAAACCAACTATTTCACCAGGAAATAACTCCATATTAATTTTTTTTAAAATGGGCCTACCATCATAAGATTTACTTATATCTTTAATTTGAAAAATTGGTTTGTCTTTTTTAAATTTAATTATTCTAAAACCTTTTTTCATTTTTTATTTATCCCCACTCGAACTTGATTATTTCCAAACATAGAAGCATTCATAGTTTTATTATTTAAATCAAATTTTAGTTTATCTGCAACTATATTACCTTTTACACTCTCACTTCTTACATTTCCAGAGATAGTTAGTAAACCTTTGCTATTAAAATAATCAAGATTATCTCCATATAGGTTATCTTCTTTATTATTTACAACAATATTATTCCTAAATTGCATGTCGTAAGTTTGATTGTTGTAATTACCTTCATCTCCAGAAACGGTAACAATACTTCCATCTTTCAAATAAAAAATTGCTTGCATTATTCTCATATTTATTAGTTCAGGTTTTTCAATATTAAAATCTGCTTCTTTCGAACGAATTATATATCTGTTACCATTTAAATCTATTCCAGAATATTCAACATTTTCGAAATAATTTAATGATTCCTCTTTTTTATCTCTATCTGCAATTTTTTCCTCTTTTTTTTCATTATTTTTAGATTGATTTTGAACTTTTTTATTTTTATCTCCGTACGTTAAATAGATTATTAGCACTGTTACAAAAAATAATGAGAGTTGCAGAATAAGTCTTTTTATTTTTCTTTGGGTCACTTGATACCGTAGTTTAAAAGGGAATGTATATGAATTACACCTACAAGTCTTTTTTCCTTTCTAGATTTATCTTTTTCTGAAGAAACACATAAACTAGTTATCTTTTTTTCATTCATGATAGATAAAGCCTTAGTAGCAGGAGTATTTTCAGATATAAAAACCGGATAAGGTGTCATAATTTTTTTTAAGTTATCATTTTTGTCTAAATTTTTAACAGATCTTCGTATATCCCCGTCACTTATAAATCCAACACAAATATTTTTATTTTTCTTCACAACAACAAATCCCAATTTTTTTTTATTTATTATTTTTATCGCATCGTTAATTGAACCATTTGAGCCAACGAAAGGTAATTTTTTTCCTTTTATCATAATATCTTTAACTAATAGAAGATTATTTCCTATTTGACCACCTGGATGGAAAACTTTAAATCGATCTTTAGAAAATTTTATCTTATTCATAAGTGCCACAGCTAAGCAATCTCCAAACAAAAGAGTTATACTTGTGGAACTTGTTGGCACCATTCCAGTTGGATCTGACTCTCTTACTTTGGGTAATAAAATGGGTATGTCACTTGCTTTTAATAAAAGGCTATCTTTTTTTGAAGCAACACCAATAATTTTGATATTAAACCGGTTTGCATATTTAAGCATATTAGTTATTTCAGATGTATTACCAGAATAAGAGAAAACTATTAATATATCTCTTCTATCAATTTGACCAAGGTCTCCATGATTTGCCTCTCCTGGATTTAAATAAAAAGAAGAAATTCCTACAGACGATAAAGTTGCAGAAATTTTTCTTGCAATCAAACCACTTTTTCCAATACCTGCTGTAATTACTTTACCTTTACAAGATGAAATTAAATCAACAGATCTTGTAAAAGATTTGTTGAAAACTTTCTTTATTTTTTTTAATTCCTTTATCTGATGATCAGCTACTTTTTTAGCTATTTTTATATAATTTATTTTAGGCATTAATGTTCAAAAATATCAAATTTAAATCCACTTTGATCGAGCTCAATTCTTGTATCTAAAAAATTAATACATCTTTTGTACAAATTCATTCTATTTTCTCTATTTAACATTTTTTCAAGTTCAGTTTTAATTTTATGAAGATAAATTACATCATTTGCAGCATATTCTAGTTGTTTGTCTGATAAATCATTTATATCTTTATTCCAATCAGAGCTACTTTGTCTTTTATCTAAACTTTTATTACAAAATTCGAAAACTAGATTTTTTAAACCGTGTTGATCGGTATAAGTTCTTACAACTTTAGATGCAATCTTGGTATCAAATATATTTTGCATTTTACATTTTAAAAAATATTCAAGTGCGTTTTTATCAAATCTAAGAAAATGACCAATTTTTAAAATTTTTTCATTTTCCAATAATGAAGCTAAGTTAGGTGCTTTATATGTTTTTCTATCAGGTTGGATTATATAAACCTCTCCATCTTCACCACATATTTGTATCAAACTTAATTTATCTCTTTCAGGAATTTGAAGACCGGTTGCTTCTGTATCAATAGCAACACTTTTCTCAAAAGTTTTAGCAATTTCGGGAGTAATGTCGCCTTTTAATCTATGAATTTTTACCATATTATCTAATTACCATGAACAATTACCCAATAGCAACAATCCTTGGTGGTGGTGGATTTATAGGAAGATATCTTGTTCGAAATTTGACGAATAAGCGGTATAGATGCATCATTCCAACTAGAAATGCCTTCCAAAAGGGTTATCTGAAGACTCAAGCTCCTCCAGGCTCAATAGAGTTAATAGATTTTAATACAAAAAATTTTGACAAAATTGAGGAAGCTATCAGTAATTCAGACGTGGTTATTAATTTAATTGGAATATTATTTGAAAATAGAAAGCAGAAATTTACAAAGATCCACTCAGATATCCCAGATATAATTTCAAGACTATGCGAAAAACATAAAGTAAAAAAATATATTCATGTTTCAGCAATAGGAGCCAACAAAGATTCAAAATCTGCATACCAAAGATCTAAATTTGCTGGAGAACAAAAATCTCTAATGAACTTTAAAAACACAGTTATTATAAGACCAAGTGTTGTATGTGGACCTGAAGATAACTTTACTAACTTATTTTCTAAATTAAGTTTTTCACCAGTAATTCCAATTGTGGGAATAGATTACAAGTTCCAACCAATAATGGTAACGGATGTAGCTGATGCTATAGTTAAAGCTATACAAGCAAAAAAGAACGAGGGAAAAATTTACGAGATAGGTGGTCCTACAGTAATAAGTTTTGGTGATATGGTAAAATCTATAATGAAAACTATTAATAAAAAAAGATTTGTTATAGAGATGCCTATGACTATAGCCAAAATACAAAGTTCGATATTAAGC
>MDTB01205886.1_pt1 | contig 31267 bp, 29 predicted proteins | sample 811161 | NCBI WGS metagenome assembly MDTB01 (sample SAMN05326650, study PRJNA326480) | marine metagenome | isolation source: seawater | place: Mediterranean Sea | collected 2009 | reverse complement strand
TATATAATGTAAACTGTCGTTAATAGAATATTCTAAAGCAAATCTTAAATAATAATATATTTCTTTTAAAAAATTTGTCTTTAAGCCTAATATCTTTTTTAAACACCATTTGCCATAATTATCTGACCAGCTAGCAAAGTAATAAAATTCACTTAATGATTTTTCTTTATCTAATTTATTTTTACTGAAAAAAAGTTTTTTTATTGTTCTTAAAATTTTTTCCTGATCATAATAAATTTTAGACATTATTTTTAATTAATTAACAATATATTTTATTATATTTTTCTTTTATATTTTTTTAAGATTGTAACTTGTAGGAGTAATGCTTTTTAATTTAACATAAGAGTGATGCTTTTTAAGAAATAATAAAAAATCATTCATATCCAAATCTAAATTTTTTCTTTTTTTATACCCGTCAAATCCTGCAAGAAAAATATTTTTAGCTTTTCCTATATGACATAAAGCTAGTGCATAACTTATCGCTAAATTATTTGGAATTTCACAGTATTTTCCGAATGGTTTAAATCTCTCACTTTTTACAATCATGCCATAATTTTTTATTTTTTTTGGAAATTTTTTTTGCATTAATTTATTAACTCTAGTTTCTGGTAAGATAGTTTTATTAGCAAAATTAAGATATTTTTTATAGTCAATCATAATTCTAGACTCGTTACATGCTAAATAATATTTTATAAATTTATCGTTAATATGCTTATTAATGTTTAATGAGAGAACTTGACATTGTTTTTTTTTAATAAAATTTATTATTTTATTATAATTTTTTTTAATTGAATTTCCTTGCCCTAAAATTAAAATATTTTTTTTATTACACCATTCTTTTGCATTCCAACAATCTCTAAAATTTAATTTATCATTTACAATATTTTGTAATCTGATTGGATTAAATGAACTGGATTTAATCTTAGAAAGTTGATTTATTATCTTTACAATTTCTTTTTTGTTATATCTTTTATCAGCCAGTATTACTTGGATATAACTTGGATGGATATTTTTTTTGGCTGAAAGATAATAGAAGTAAGATTTACCCCAATTATATTTTAATTTTAGCTTTTGAAAATCTGTTTTAGCTAATTTTTCAATAGTAGAAAAATTATAATTGTTTATTTTATTTGATGAAAGATATTTCAATATTTCCTCTGTTTTCAAATTTCCCGCTCCTCTTCCCATTCCTTGAATAGTGCTATCAATCCATTTTGCACCTTCCGCATTCGCTGTTAAACAATTTTTAAATGCAAGACCACAATTATCATGCGCATGAAAACCAAAATCTCTATTCCAATTATTATTAATTACTTTACATATACTTCTTATACTCTTTGGATTTAAATTTCCGAATGAGTCTGCAAAATAAAATACATCTACTGCTTTGGTTTTTTCTAAAATTGCAAGAGTTTTTTTCAATTCTCTATTAGTTACTCTATCAATTTGCATGAGATTTAGAATCATTTTGTATCCATAATTTTTTAGAATTTTTATATATGGAATTAATTTATCAATATCTTTCAAATGTGCCGCAATTCTTATAATTGAAATCCTAGAAAATTTTTTCTTTATAAAATGTTTTTTAATTAATTTTATATGATTTTTTTCATGTAAAAAGTCAGCACCGTTTATCATGATTGCTAAGGACAAATTTTTTTTAAATTTTAATTTTTTTATTAAATTTTCATTAGTAATGCTAAATTTCCCAAAATTATTTTTTGTTAAAAATCTAAATCCAACTTCAACGATATCAACGTTTGAGTCATTAATGCTTTTAACGTATCTTTTTACTAGACTATCTGAAAAATCCCAATTATTGTAATAACCGCCGTCTCTAAAAGTGCAATCTAAAATCTTTATATTATTTTTAATTTTCATATTATTTTTTATTTTTATCAAGCCAGATATCAAACTTTTTCAATCCTATTTTTAAATTAGTTTTTGGAAAAAAATTTAAATCTTTTTTTATTTTTGAGATATCTGAATAACAGCCTAAAAAGTCACCTGGAGTCCCTTTTCTAACTTTAATATTTAGTTTCTTGTTAATTGTATCCGAAATTATTTTAAATAATTGAGTTAAAGTTACTTTTGAACCCGAGCCTAAATTATAAATTTTGTTAAAATTTTTTTTATCTAAAGCAATTTTATACCAGGCTTCAACCACATCATCGATATATATAAAATCACGAAACCTTTTTAAACTTCCTTTAACATTTAATGTTGAATTATTCTTAGCCATGTTGAGAAAAATACTTATCATTCCTAGATTTGGATTATTTGGGTCTTGGCCAGGGCCATAAACATTAAACATTCTTAAAATATTCCACTTTATATTTAAATGAGAAGCATAAATTTTTAAATAATTTTCAGCAGCAAACTTTGAAATAGAAAGCAATGACTTAGGATCACAATTAGATATCTCTTTTAATTTTGGTGTTAATTTGTTTTCTTGATAAACGTTAAAAGAGGATGCAAAGACAATTTTTTTAATTTTTTTCATACTTGCAAAGTTTATGATATTTATCATGCCTAAAATATTTTTTTTTAAATCATCTTGTGGATTTTTAAATGAAAGTGCTGCAGATGGTTGTCCGGCGCAATGAAGTAAAACTGAATTAGGTTTTACTTTAACTTTTTTTAACGATTCTATCGAAGTAATGTTTGTTTTAAAAAATTTTGTTTTTTTTAATATTTCTTTTCTAAATTTATACTTGGAAACATTAATATCTAAAGTGGTTACATGGTGACCTTTTGATAAAAATTTTTTAGCTAGATTACAACCTAAAAAACCACTTCCACCTGTAACGATTATATTCATTTTAAGATCTCTAATTTAATTATCTTAAAAAGTTTTTTCATTGTTTTTATTGAGCCACATGTCACTAATATACAATTTTCTAAATCTCCTGAATAATTTGACTTAACATAAATCTTAGATTTTTTAAATTTTTTAAGAACTTTATTTAATATTTGCTTCTTTTTGAAATATATCAATAGAAAATTTGCTTTTCCGCCAATTACCTTTACTCCAATGTTTTGAAGATTATTTTTAAAATAATTTCTTCCTTTAATAACTTTTTCATTATATTTTTTAATCTTGTTAAAGTTTTTTATAAAATAACTAACGACTTTATCAGTTAAATAATTACTTTCGTAAGACAGTCTATATGAATTTAAAATTTTAATCATATTGCGATGAGCCAAAACATATCCAAATCTTATAGAGGGCAATCCAAAAGCTTTTGATAGAGTTCTCAGAACAATCACATGCTCATTTTTTAAACATAATTTAGCTGAAGTTTCGGACCCAAACATCTCGTAAGCTTCGTCCACAATTAGTAAAATTTTTTTCTTTTTACATAATCTTGATATTTTTTTCATCTCTTTAAGAGAAATATTATCTTCAATTGGCTGGTTAGGGTTTGGAATAAAAAGTATTTTTATTTTTCCATCATTTATTATTTTATATAATAATTTTTTTTCTAACTTAAAATTTTTATATCCAATACTTAAAATTTTTGTTTTGAATAATTTGCTATATACTGCATACATTGCATATGTAGGACTTAGAACTGCAATATTATCTCCGTGATTAGTAAAAATTTCAAATATACTTTTGATACTTCCATCTATTCCCGATGTAATTAAAATATTTTCTTTTTTGTATTTTAAAAAATTTGATAAGGTATTATATATTTGAGTTTGATCAGGATATTTTCCTAAATCATAGTCTTTACTATCTTTGAATATTTTTAATAGAATATTTTTTTCGTAATTTTCTACTCTCTCATTTCTATTTAGCCTAGTACCTTTGGCAAGATCTCTATTTTCAGGAATTCTAATACGTTCTATGATATTTATATTTTTTTTTTTAAATATAAAATTTTTCATTTTTATTTTTTATTTTTTTTTTTTTAAAAAATTTTCTACTATTTTAATATCACTTTTTGTGTCAACTGCTATACTTGATTTGGATAAGAGAATCATTTTTATTGGTATACCTAACTCAAAAAATCTCAAGATTTCTATGTCTTCTAATTTTTCTAAATTACTTTTTTTTCCAAAATCTTTAAATTTTTTTAATTGATAATTATTAAAAGCATAAATACATACTTGTTTAAGGTAATTTATTTTTTTTTTCATTTCCTTTTTTCCTGGAATAACAGATCTTGATATGTAAACGAGTTCAGATTTATTATTTAAGACTACTTTTGGTACATTAGTATTTTTTTCATTATTTTTTTTGGAGATTGCTGTATATCCGCAGATTACATGTTTGGGAAATTTTTTTTTTGCATCAATTATCTTTTTAACATCTGTTTTTTTTATTGTGGGTTCGTCACCTTGAACATTAATAATTATTTTTGATTTAATTTTATTATTAGCCTCTGCAATCCTATCTGTGCCAGTTGGACAATTGGGAGAGGTCATTATTGCATTAAATTTATTGACTTCTACAAACTTTTTTATTTTTTTATTATCTGTTGCTACATATACGTTTTTTTTATTTAAAACACTGCTACAAGTTTCTAAAACTCTTAATATCATTTCTTTTTTATAAATTTTTGCTAGGGGTTTTCCTGGAAACCTAGAGGAATTAAATCTAGCAGGGATAATAATGATTTTTTTCATAAAATTTATTTATTGTTTGTTAATATTCCATCCTTTGCCATATAAATCTTGTCACAAATATTAAGATTATCCGATCTATGAGAAATAATTATTACTGTTTTTTTCGTTTTAAGTTTTTTTATATTTTCAATTATTATTTTTTCATTTTCTTTATCTAAAGCATTAGTTGCTTCATCAAATATAAATATTTCTCTGTCACAATATATTGATCTTGCGATGCCAATTCTTTGTTTTTGACCAGATGAAAGTTGCTTAATCGATGAGCCTATAAAAGTATCAACACCTCTATCCAAAGTTTCTATGAATTTTTCTAATCTTGCAAATTTAATTGCTTCTTTCATTTTCTTTTCAGAAAAATTTGAGCCTGAACCAAAAATAATATTATCTTTTACTGTACCTTCGATTAAAAAAGTATCTTGAGAAGCTATTGAAAATAAATTTATATATTTTCTAGAAATTTCTAAATTATTAATTTCATTTTCATCAACAAGAATTTTTCCTTTATCTATTTTTAAAAGATTAATTAAAATATTGATTAAAGTAGTTTTCCCAGATCCACTTTCCCCATAAATTCCAATAAAGTCATATTTATTAATTTTTAAATTAAGGTTTTTTATTAAATTTTTTTCATCTGTATAATTAAAATCAATATTTTTTAATTCGATTGTTTTGTTAAATGGTAGGTGAATGTTATTTTTAAAAAACAAATTTTTTTCTTTCAAGCCGTGAAATTCTAAAATCTTTGGTATAGAGGGCTGGCCATATTTTAAAGATTGATATGCTGCAAAAATTTTATTAAACGATGGAACAAGTCTATAAGAAATAACAAGATAAAAACTTAGAGTTATAATTATACTTTCGTAAGACTGACCTGAATAATCCAAAATTAAAATTATAAAAATGAAAATAAGTATAAGTGATTGTTCTAAAAATATCTTTGGTAGATGAATAACAAAGTTATTTTTAGTATCTACATCTTTTAAATTTTTTAAAACTGAAGAAATTTGTTCAAAAATTTTATTTACCTTTCCATAGATCAATACTTCCTTGATACCATGAATTAAATTCAACTTAAGACTAATTAATTTTTTCATTACTAATAATCCTTTGATTGGACCATCTTTTAATTGACCTATTAATAATTTTTAGAATTACTCCTATTAATAATATAAATGGCAAAATGAATATTAATCCATTTAAATAACCAGTGATATATATTAAAAAGAAAATCGCTAATAAAATTAAAATTTCACTAGTTAAATTAATTATTGGTCTTATGATGTTAACTGAAAAATTATTTACCTCAGTATTTAATATATTAGAAATTTTTGAAAATCCATTATCTATAAAAAAGATATAATTTTGATGAATTATCTTATTTAATAGATCTTGAAATAATCTTTTTCTTACCAAAAAAACATAATTAAAAGTTAATTTATTTGTAAATAAAATGAACAAATTTTTTAAGAGAAATACTATAAAAAATATTATACATAAAATTATTATAATATTTCCCTCAAATTGAATATCTTTAAAATTTATAAATTCAGAAATTATCGGAACATCTGATAGAGCTTCCGGTTTAAGTAAAAAAGTAACAAATGGAAGAACAGCTGCGATACCGATCATCTCAAGTAATGCCTGAAAAATGTAAAAAAAAACAATAAAGAAAAAGCTAATTTTTTCTTTTCTTGTTATTAAGAGCCAAAAATTAAAAAATTTTCTCATTTAATTAATTTATAATTTTTTTTGTAAAATTTTATTGTTTTTCTTAACCCTTGATCAAGATTAATTTTAGGCTTCCAATTAATTTCCTTTGAGATTTTTTTTATATTAGGGTGTAGGTTTTGTATCTCATCTTTTCTGGGTTTTATTTTTCCAAATAACGGCTTTCCGCCACCAGTTTGACTACAAATTCTATTTATCACATCTTTAATTTTAATTGGCCTTCCACTACCAAGGTTATAAATTTTACCTGATGTTTTCTTTTTTTTTAATATTCTTATTATTGCATCAATTACATCACTTACATTTAAAAAATCCCTATACTGTTCACCTGAAGAGCAATCAAAATTTTTATTTTTTAACGAATTGATTATTGTTATAGGAATTACTCTGTTCATATCTTGATGAGTTCCATACACTAAATATAATCTCAAAATTGTGGCAGGAAAATTTATTTTTTCATTAAGATTTAACAAGAATTTAGTACTAAGCAGCTTTGATTTGGCATAAATCGAATATGTTTTTTGTCTATTTATTTTTTTTTCTTTTTGGGGAGATTTTTGTTTCCCGTATTCAACAGACGAACCAATTTGAATGAATTTTTCGATTTTAGAATTTTTAAAATGTATTGCTAAATTTTTACTTCCGATAAAATGACTTTTAAATGTTTTTTTTTTATTTGAGTGATCAACATAACCAGCTAAATTGACTACATAATTATAATCAAGTTTAATTTTTTTTTTTATTAAAACTTTATTACTTATGTCACATTTAACATATTTAATATTTTTTAACATTCTTATCTTTGGGGGATTCTTGGTTGATATACTGGTTACATCCCAATTCATTTCGATACATTTTTTTGCCAAATGATATCCTATGAAACCAGTTCCACCAGTTATAAGAATTTTTTTATTCAATGTGTTCTTTATTTTTTATTTTTTGCTCTAAAATTTCTTTATCTCTAAGTGAGTCCATGCATTGCCAAAAACCATAATGTTTATATGCCACCAGTTGACCTTTTTTGGTAACTTTAATAAATGGCTCCTTTTCTAAAAAAGTTTTATCATTCTTTATTAAATTCAAAAATTTTGGTTCCATTACAAAATAACCGCCATTTATCCAACCCTCATCTAAACTATTTTTTTCTCGAAAATATTTTACTTTATCTCTAACTATCTTTATTGCACCAAATCTTGCTGGAGGCCTTACTGCCGTTAATGATACCAGTTTTTTTTTTCTTTTATGGTTTGCAAGCACTTTTTTTAAATTAACACTGGAAAGACTATCACCATAAGAAACCATAAAAGTGTCTTTTAAATAAGGTTTAAGTCTCTTCAGTCTTCCACCTGTCATGGTTTTTTGTCCAGTATCCACACATTTAATAGATATTTTTTTATTTATTTTTATTTTATTAAAATAGTTTTTTATAATTTGCCCTTTGTAACCCAAGGCAATGTAAAAATCTCTAAAGCCATGAGATACATAATGATCTATAATTCTATGAATTATAGGTTTGCCTATAATAGCAACCATCGGCTTTGGTATTACTTTTGTTAACTCGTATAATCTTGTACCAAGTCCTCCTGCTAAAATTACAACTTTCATATTTGAAATCGATAATTTCATATAAATTTATTTAAAATAAAATGCGTTTTAAAATCATTATTTTTTTTTATCTTTTTCTTTATTAAATTAATCAAATTTTCCTCTAAATTTTTTAAATTATTTATTATATGTACTCGTTTTTGCAATTTATTTAAAACTTCTTTTGGAGGTAAATTTAATTGATCCATTACTACTATTATGTTGCATTTTGTTGATAGGGCCTCATACACAGGAGTTGAAAAGTTATCAAATAAAAGTGTTTTAGGTTTAATTTTTAATAAATTATTTTTAAATGATCCAAATAATTTATTCACCTCACTCACTTTTGAATAATGATTGATGGGAAAATTATCTAAAGAAAATTCGTAATTAAATGTCGGTAATGAAACAAAGTTACTTTGTTTATTTTTTTTTGATAGGAGAGCAATAATTCTTCTTTGAATTGAATATTGTTTTATTGGGTCTTGAACTGATTTTGCCGTAGTGTAATTAGTTCTGACAGTTGAAGGCACATACAAGATTTTAGAATTTAAGTCATCTATGGAAAAATTTAAGAATTTATCACTATATTTACCTGACAGTGATCCGGTTTTTATAAAACTAATTTGCTTTTTGTAGATATTTAATTTATTTTTTTTGAAATGTTTGCTGTGTCCCCAATATTTGAATTTATCACAAAATTGATAACTTAAATAATTATGGTCTGTATCTCTTTTTGAAGTTCCACAGTAATCTGAACCGTGTTGATATCCAATTACATCTAATTTTAAAAGTTTAGCAGTATAAATAGCAATGAAACTATCTATTTTAGTATCTTCAATATCGTTTCGAACATCTTTAATTTTAAACTTTAAAAATTTTTTTTTTAAATCCTCTATTTTTGAAAAATTCATGTTAAAATTTTTAATAGTTTCTTTTACAATATAATCAGAAAAATTTTTTGAGATATTCTTAAATTTAAAATTTTTAATATTTTTAACTCCACAGTTTATTTTTATAGACTTTTTTGACGCTAAGTTTTTTAATTTCCTGTAAGAAATATTTTCCTCAAAAAATAATTCCTTATTACTGGATAAATAAAGTGAACAAGGGTGATTTGAAAAATTTTTTAATTTATTTATTATCCCTTTTTTTACTAATTTAGAAAATATAAAAAAATTTTTTTTATTTAATAAGCTTTTTTTGTTTCCAAAATTAAATTTTTCTACTTTATTAAAAATATCTTTTTTTTTATCATTTTTAAAAATAATAACTTCTTTGAAATTTTTCTTAAAGAATAATCTTATAAATTTTAAATCAAAGTATTGAAAGTTTTCAAATCCTAAAAACTCTATTTGCTTAAATTTTTTTTTTTTTAAAAATTTTTTTATTCCTTTCGAAATATTTATCAAACTACAAAATTCTTGAAAGGCAAAGTATCTGAAAGTGTAGCTTGCTAAAAAAAAATTATTATTTTTTTCTATTTTTTTTTTAAATATTTCTTTATTCAACTTTAAGTCAATTTCATAAAGCATAGAATGCCAATATTTTATTTTTTTCATATAAAAATTTCTTACCTCAGAATTTTTTATATAATCATGAAGAAAATAAAAATTTGGTAGATCTTTAAATTTTGAGTTAACAATCAAATTAGATGTTATAAATATATTATAATTTTCTTTAATAATTTTATTTTCTAAATTTTTACTATATCTGTTTAAAAAATATAACTTTAACTTTTTTTTAATCCTTGTAGCCATAATTCTAATGAAACCAATTGCCAAAAAAACATCATATGATTTTCTTTGTTTAAGTTATTTCTAACTATTTTATTGTGCTCCTTAAAAAGTTTTTTTGTTTGAATTAAGTCCAAAAAATCAAATATTAATGAATTTTTATCATTAATGATATCAAGCAAAATGTTTTCCTTTTTTTTGGAAAACCATAAATGTATTGGGGAGTTCCATCCTGTTTTTTTGACCCTTCGATTTGTTTCAGTAAGCATAAATTTTTTTGTAGCTTTTCGAAGTAAAACTTTTTGTATTCCTTTTTGAATTTTAAAATTATTATTAATTGAAAACATAAATTCAAAGAGTTCTTCGTCTAGGAATGGGTAAATATTTTCAATATTAAAATAATTAGAATTATCAAAATCATGTGCCAAACAACCAGGTAACATTTCAAAATAAACTTCATTGTAAGATTTGTTTAGCATGAAAGTATTATAATTTTTTTCTGTATAAACTTGATATTTATTTTGATATTTTTCTTTTAAACTAAAAAAATATTTTTTGTTTCTCTCATGATCTATTCCTTGATCATTTTTACTAAACATTAATTTTTTGAGAAAATTAATTTCCTTTTTGTAAGATTTTTTGTGAACTTTATGATTATGATATTTTATCCATTCATTTATTTCTTCTTTTAAATTATTTGATTTATTCTTTACCAGATCAGCGAAATGATAATGAAAATAATCATACTCTCCTGCATGTAACTGATCACCCCCCAGACCGCTGATGGCAAACTTATAACCTCTTTTGGACATTTCTTTTTTTAAGAAGAAATCAGTGAACCAAGTTGACGTAAAAAGTGGTTTATCTGCTCTTGTGCAAGATTCTAATATTTTTTCATTTATATCTTTATTATCTAACTTAACAATATTCCAATTCTCTACATGTAGTTTAGCAAATTTTCTTATATCTTTTACTTCATCATAAGTTTGATCTTGATACGAAATTGTTGCCGCATCTATTTTTTTTTTAGATTGTAAATGTAATAATGAAACAATTGTTGATGAGTCGAGGCCTCCTGACAAAGAGCAAAAGAAATTTTTAATATCTACTCTTTTTTTTAAACTTTTGCTAATTAAGCTAATTAATTTTTCGCTTAATTCATTTTCTTTTAATTTATTATACTCATTATTGATTTTAATTTTATACCATTTTTTTTTTAATAATTTCTTATTATGAATAAAATATTTTAAGAAATATGATGGAGGAAATTTTTTTATATCTTGAAAAATGGTGTCTTTGTTATTTTCAACATGTCTATAATGAAAACCTAAGAATCTTTTTATATAATTTTCATTCAATTTTGTTTCATGAATTAAATTAAGAAAAAATTTAATATTTGAAGAGAAAATAAGATCATTATTTTTATAAAAAAAATGACAAGGATATGTCCCAAATCTGCTGTTATTAAAATAAAAAACATTTTTTTTTGAGTCTAAAATTAAAATTAATACCTCTCCATCGATTAAGCTTATGGTTTTTTCAAATCCATATTTTTTGTAGATTTCAATTAAATAATTTTTTTCTACACTTAAATTATAATTATTTATTAAAGATTCCTTATTTAAAATTTTACCAATTACAAATAAATTTATATCGATCGTGTGAAAATGTTGTATTTTTTTTTCAGAATAAAAAAAAAAAATTATTTTTTTTAAAATAAAAACAATTTTTCAGGTAAGGTTTGTTTTCTAAATAATTTAAATTTTTTGTATAACCAAAAGAATAAAATATATTCATTAAATTTTATAATACTTTTTGAACCATTTGATATAATTATCTATACCCTCTTGAATGTTTATTTTAGGTTTGTAATTTAATTCCCTTTTAGATTTCGTAATACTTGAAAGTGTCGCTTTAACATCACCTTTTTGTAATATTTTATAGTTTATTTTAGCCTTAATTCCTAATTTTTTTTCGATAATCTTGATGTATTGCATTAATGTAATTTTTTTGCCGTTTCCTAAGTTGTAAATCTCAAATTTATTTTTAATTTTTTTTTGTGATGCTTTTATGACTCCATCAATTATATCGTCGATATAAGTAAAATCTCTTTGATGATTACCATAATTAAAAACATTAATTTTTCTTCCCTTGATAATATTTGTAACAAATGTGGCTAAAGACATATCAGGTCTTCCCCAAGGTCCATAAACCGTGAAAAATCTTAAAAATATGAAATTCATGTCGTATATCTTGCTATAAACATCGCCAAAAATTTCATTACTTCTTTTTGAAGCAGCGTAAAATTGTAAAATATTATCAACTCTTTCATTTTCCTTAAACGGCATTTTTTTATTTTTGCCATAAATACTGCTTGTGCTTGCTGATATAATTTTTTTTATCTTATATTTTCTTGCTAGTTCAATTAAGTTGAAAAAACCAACAATGTTACTATCAAAATACTCTTGTGGAAATTGTATAGAGTATCTTACGCCAGCCTGTGCCGCTAAATTTACAATAAAATCAAACTTACGATTTCTAAAAAGTTTTTCTAAATTTTTTTTATTATTTAGATCTACTTTTTTAAAAGAAAATAATTTGTTACTTCTAAGAATTTTTAATCTATCTTTTTTTATTTTTACATCATAATAGTCATTTAAATTGTCTATGCCATAAACTATATGTTTCATCTCACATAATCTTTTAGATAAGTGAAATCCGATAAAACCAGCGCAACCTGTAATTAATATTTTCATAATTATTTTTTTTTCAAAAAGGAGTAGATAGTATACTTGCCAGATGGATCTATTATCCTTTTTGTAAGTTCTGTATTAAAACCTGCTTTAGTTGATAAAATAGAAATTGAAGCAAGAGAAAAAAGATGCAGGTGATCAACGCAAAATTCATCTCTAAATTTTCCAAGTTTTTTAACTTTCCCATCAGGAACTTCTATATAAATTACACCATTATTTTTTAAAAAAGATTTTGCACACTTTAATAAATTTGCAGGATTAGGCACGTGTTCCAAGACTTTATTAAATGAAATTAAATCATACTTTTTTTTTGTTTTAAAATTTTGTAATTTTTTATTCTGAACTTTAATTTTTAGATACTTATTAGAGAAAAAAGCATATCGCTCATCCATTTCCAAACCATTACAGTGCCAATTTTTTTTTTTCATCTCATATAAAAATATACCAATCCCTGAACCAACATCTAAAACACTTAAATCTTTTTTATTTTGAAAATATCTATTAATTCGTAAAACTCTATTTTTATTATCTGAATTTTTTAATTTTAATTTATTTACATAATTAAATCTTTTTTTTACACCATTTATATCTTTATATGTTTTTTCAAAATAGTCTGATTTATAAATATTTTTAAGTTCAAAATTAAGTTTTGAATAAATATGATCACAAATATTACACTGATAAAAGGCCCGTCTATATTTTTTATCAATGTCAAAATTTTTTTCTTTTTTCGGTTTTTTTTTCATAGCTAAAAATTTTAGTTAAATATTGATTTTTACAGGTACATAAAGTTCCATTTAATTTCATTATTTCTTTCTATTATCTAAAAATATTTTTACTGAAATAACTAAGAATAAAAATTTCGAAAAGTCCGGGGACTGTTTACTTTTTTCAATATCCTTGTAAATTAATTTCATATTAACAAGTTTGTTGATAATTGATTTTTCATAAAAAAATTTTTTTAACTTTTTTGGATCTTCTTTTTTTATAAATAAATATAGAGAGGCATTAAAACCAATTTTTTGCTTAAAACTGTATATATCAGGGTGCAGGTATTTTTTAAAGGTTTCTCTTAATAAAAATTTTTGAGAATTACCTTTTATCAAATGAGAAAGATCAATTTTTTGAGTTAATTTGAATAATTCCTTATCTAAAAACGGACTTCTATTTTCTATTGAACTATACATACAGTTAAGGTCTTCATGATGAAGAGTGACAGGTGTTATCTCGTGAAATATTTCATTTAACATTCTATTTCTTAAATTAGATTTATGAAATTTCTTTTCAAAATTTTTTTTGTACTTTGTAAATTTAAGATATTTTTTTATGTCATCAGCTAAGGGAAATATATTTTTATATTTATTTTTTAAATCATCGTATAAATCAATTTTTCCTAAATTTTTATTTTTAATAAAAGGAAGTATGTTTTTTTGCCAAGACTTTTTAAATTGATTTTTTCTTCTATTGTCCTTATATCCTGATAATATTGTAAAAAATGATCATAGTATCCTGTAAATTGTTCATCAGAGCCACTTCCAGAAAGTAATACTTTTACTCCTTTTTTTTTAATTTCCTCAATAAGTTGACTCTGAACAAAGTACGTAATCGTTGAAATTGGAGAATCGTAATATTTTGTTAATTTAGTTAATCTATCTAAAAAATTATCGTATTTAACTGAAATTTTATTAACTTTAATATTTAAAAACTTCTCAGTTTTATTTATCAAGTCAGCTTCATTGTAAACTCCTTTATCAATTAAACTAAAATATTGAATATTTTTGAAATTTAAATTTTTCTTAATAACACCCGCAATAACTGATGAGTCAATCCCACCGCTCAAACTTACTCCACAGGGAACATCTGCTATTAATTTTTGCTTAATACTTCTACAAATATTTTCTTTTACTTTTTCACTGATTTTTTTCAAGCTATCACTTAATTTTTTATTTTTTTCAAACATAAAAAAATTTGATGTAATCATTTTCATCTTTTTTAAATCAAATTTCGAAACAGTGTTTTTGGGGAAACTTGATACCTCGTTGCAAAATGTTTTTTCTTCATGAAAGATTGATTTATAACCTTGGTAAAATGTTGTTTTAATTTTTTCAAAGTTAGGGTTGAATTTTTGAGATAAAATTTTTTCTAAATATTTTATTTCTGATCCAAAAACAAAGTTTTTTTTTTTAATGCATGAAAAATATAAAGGTTTTTCACCAAAAATATCTCTTGAAAAAATTAAATTATTAGATTTTATATCAAAAATTACAATCGACCACATTCCATTTAATAGTGAAAATATTTTTTTTCCAAAATAATCGTAGCCAGATAAAATTACCTCGGTATCAGACTCTGTATTAAATTTGTAACCGTAATTATTAAGTGATTTTCTTAATTCTTTAAAATTATAAATTTCCCCATTATAAAGAATAATTCTATTATGTTTTTCCAATGGTTGATTAGATCTATTATGTAAATCAATTATTTTTAATCTTGAATGAAACAGATATAAATTTTTGTTGTTTATTCTATAATGCTTATAACCTGTGGCGTCTGGACCACGATTATTCATAGTTTCTAATATTTCTTTTATTTTTTTATAACTTAAATTTTTAGCTCCAAAATAACCTGATAAACCACACATAAATTAATTATATTTTTTTATAACTTATATATATATAGGAATTGATGAATAAAAAAATAGGAATTATAGTTTTTGCAAGAACTTCTTCGAAAAGACTCCCTAATAAAATTTTCCAAAAAATTTCAGGCATAAAACTAATTGATTTAGTCATAAATAGATTAAAAAAAATTAAAATCGTTAAAAAAAATTATGAAATTGTTGTAAATACATCTTCAAATCTTAAAGATGATAAAATTGCAAGCTATTGTTTAGGAAGGAAAATAAAATTTTTCAGAGGAAGTTTAAATAATGTTTTTCTTAGAACCTATCAATGTCTAAAAAAAAATAAATATAAAATATTTGTAAGAGTCAATTGTGATAGACCTTTTGTTGATGTCGATATTATTAAAAAAATGATTAGTCTTATAAATAATAATGAAAAACTTGATATTATTTCTAATTGCGTGGATAGGTGCCCGAAAGGACTCTCTTGTGAGGTGTCAAGACCTAGAATATTTTTTGATAATTTAAAAAAAATAAAAAAAAAAGGTCATAAAGAGCACATTTTTAATTATTTTTATGAAAACAAGAAAAAATTCAATATTTTAAAATATAACGATCTACTTTACCAAAAAAACTTAAATCTTAATTTAAGTATAGATACAAAAAAAGATAAAAAAAGAATAAATAAAATTTTAAATTTTTTTAAAAAAAATTATTTTATTAAGACCTCAGATGTTTTAAAAAAAATTGAAAAGATCAAACTTGAATAATATTATTTGAAAATATTTTTTTTCTAAAAAAAACACCTCTAGTGTCAAAAATTTTTTTAAAACTGTTCCTAATTGTATAATAGTTAAATTTATCATGGTCAGTTAAAATTAATGCGCAATCATAATGCTTTATATTTTTTTTATTAAAATTAATTGATTTTTTATTTAAAGATATGTTTCTTCCTTTTTTAATTTCTTTAAAATATGGGTCAATATAATCGAATTTTATTTTTTTATTTCTGAATATTTTTATAAATTCAAAAGCTGGACTTTCTCTATCATCATCCACATTTTTTTTATAAGAAATTCCAAATATCAAAATATTTGGTTTTTTTTTTTTATAATAACTTAAAATTTTTTTAGTAATAATTTGAGGCATACTATTATTTATTTTTGCTGCACTTTTGAGTAATAGTGGGTCATAACCTTTTTTTTTAGAAATCCAAGATAAATAATATGGATCTATTGGTATACAATGACCCCCAAGGCCTGGCCCAGGAATAAACTTTTGAAAACCAAAATTTTTAGTTGCAGCACTTTCAATTACATTATGAACATTTATATCAAGTTTTTGACAAATCAATTTAAATTCATTAACCAGACCAACATTAATTGATCTATATAAATTTTCCAATAATTTACTAGTTTCCGCCTCCTCAAGTGTTTTACATGAAAAACTTTTTTTAGTTATGCAGTCGTATATTATTTTTAACAATTTAAGACACTTACTTGTATATCCTGAAATTACCTTTGGAGTTTTTTTGTATGAAAAGTTTTTATCTCCTGGATTTTCTCTCTCTGGTGAATATCCAAAAAAAATGTTGCTTCCGATTATATATCCCGAATTATTTGTCAAAATTTTTTTTGAAAAGTTTCTTGTAACACCAGGATAAACAGTGCTTTCTAAAATTACTATTTTATTTTTAAGGTTTATTTTATTTAATTCATTATAACATTTTTCTAAATATTGTAGATCAGGTTTTTTTTTATTTTTTAAAGGTGTGGGAAGACAAATAATAATTACGTCAACTAATTCCAAAATATCATAATTTGAACTTATTTTGTCTTTATTTTTTTTAAAGTAATTAATTTTTAATGAGTCTATCGGAGATATTCCTTGTTTCAATTTTTTTATCTTTTTAAGATCGTTATCAACACCAAAAAGCTTAATCTTTGACAATTTATGAAACCTTTTAAGCAATGGGAGCCCAACATAACCGAGTCCAATTATACCAATGTTAAATTTTTTATTATTTATCTTGTTGTACAGTTGGGTATAAGAGTTAACTAGCATGCAAAAAAATTTAGTTTCAATCTATATTACAAATTTTAATTACAGTGAATATATTGAGAAATCAATAAGAAGTGTACTCGATCAAACATACAAAAACATAGAAATTATAATTATTGATGATAATTCAACAGATAATTCAAAGCTCAAGTTAAACAAATACATTAAACATCCTAAAATAAAAATTATTTTCAATAAAAAAAACTTAGGTCTTTTGAAATCTTCTAATATAGCAATTAAGGCTTCAAACGGAGAGTACGTAATGAGATTAGATGCCGATGATTATTTAAACAAAAAAATAATAGAAATTTTTGTAAAAAAAATTAAAAAAAGACCTAAGGTGGCGATGGTTTACTCTGATTATCACGAAGTTAATTCTTCGGGCATAAAATTAAATTCTGTAAAACAAATTAGTTTGAATTCTAAAAAAAGTATTAAAGATCGACCAATTTTAGCTGCTTGCTGCCTCTTCAGAAAAGATGCTTTATACAGCGTAAATTTATATGATGAGAGTTTTTCTAGACAAGATGGATATGATATTTGGTATAAATTAATTAATAGTTATGATTTTGAACATGTAAAAAAATATTTATTTTATTATAGAAGACACGAAAAAAGTTTAACAAAAAATAAAATTCCTTTATATAAAACACGATCTTTAATCTTAAACAAAATTGCTAAGAAAAAATTTAAAGAAAAAAATGTTCTTGTTGTTATACCCGTAAGGGATCAAAAAATTGAGAAAAAAAATTATTTAAAAAAAATAAATGGTAAACCAATATTATTTCATACAATCGATGAATGTCTAAAATTGAAAGGTAGAGTGAAGGTACTTATTACTTCCTCAGATAAAAAGTTAATAAATACCTCAAAAAAAAAATATCAAAGTAAAATAAAGTATTTTCTAAGAAATGAGGAAAATGCTTTGCTCAATCAAAATTTAAGCAAAGAGTTAATTAAAATTTTTAAAATTAAGAATTTAAAATCTGATGTTTTAGTAATATTATCTGCAGAGTTTCCTTTTAAAAAATATTTTTATATCGAACAAGCAATTAGTAAATTAATTATTCATAATTTTGATAAAATAGTTTCAACTACATTCGATACAAAGAATAATTATTACAGATACTCTAACAAAGGAATTAAGCTGATAAGTAATGAAAAAGAGGGTACTTTAAAATATGAAAAAAAAGTAATTCTAAAAGAAGCTGGTGGAATTTGGACTTTCAATTATAATTCTTACTTAAAGAATAAAATTTATAAAATTTCAAATATAATAGTAGATGAATTTTCTGGGAAGAATTTATTCGAAATCTAATTTTGAAATTTTACTAAGTTTTTTTACTGATTTATTTAGTTTTTTTCCTAAAATTTCTTCAAACTTTCTTGGATCTAGGCTTAAATTAGGTCTAAGAACTTCAAGATCATTTTCAGTAATAATATGGCCTTCTTTTAAATTATTTTTATAATAAAGTCCTCTTCTAAAACTTATTACATGACGGGAGTTTATTTCACCTATTGTAGGTTTTTTAAAATTTTTTTTTAAAAAGTTATTTATTCTTCTTACGTCTTTAATAAGGGAAATAGTTTCATTTTTAGTTAAAGAAATTTTATGATCTCTAAAAGTTTTTCCTTTTCTATTATCTGTATAATGAAACTCAATTATTCTTGCCCCAAGTGAGATAGCAGTTTTTATAGCTAAATCCCCTTTGTTGTGATGAGAATAACCGACTATTGGACAAATTTTTTCAAGTTTTTTCATTGCAAGTAAATTTACTTCATTATCATAAGTTGGATAGCAAGAGGTACATTGTAAAAGCGCTAGGTTTCCTTTTTTTTTATAAAAATTATTTTCTTTTATAAAATTCACAGTTTGATTTATTTCTTTAAAATTGGATAAACCTGTAGATAAAATGATTGGTTTTTTTCTTCTCAAAAATTTCTTCAAAAAAGGAAATGCGGTTAAATCTCCTGAACCAATTTTGTAAAATTTTAAGTAACGATCTAATTTAATTAATGCTTCTTCATCCCAAATAGAAGAATTGTAATATACTCCATTATCGATACACATTTCAGCTAGATATTTGTGTTGAGAAATAGATAGTTCAAATTTTTTAAAATGTTTATACCTGTCTGGAGACTCAAGCTTATTTGTAAGTTTTGAAGCTCTGTACGTTTGTAATTTTACAACCTGAACTCCTGTTGATATAGCGTCTTTAACAAGCTTTTTTGCGTGATTAAAGTTACCTTCATGATTGCCTCCTATTTCAGCAATAAAAAGAATGTTGCTTCTATTTAAGTTAAAATCACTCATCAATGTTTGTTAAAATTCAGAGTGTTTAATATTTCTCTCATAAAATTTTAAATTATTTACTATTAACTCACTTACATTTTTGCTGTCCAAGCAAATATCAGTATATGCTTTTTTTTGATTATCTTTATTCAAAATGAATGTGTCTATGACATTTTTAATTTCAAAAAAATCTACTAATTTTATTTTGTTTAAGTGATGATTTTTACCAAACATTACATTATTACAATTATTGGGGTCAAGAAAATAACTTTTTCCAAATATTGAATTTGTTTCAACTATCATAGTAGAAGAATAAGAAAAAAATAATTTTGAATTTTTAATAAGGGAATAAGAATTAATTTTTTTATCCAAATAAATTACTTTTGACCCTTTCATAATTTCTATTTCTCTATCATCATTAATATAATATGGATGATGCTTAATTGCTATTCTGAGATCTTTATAATTGTCTGCTAGTGTTCTTATATAATCTAAAAATTTATAATAGTTTATCTTTGAGTCATTGTTAACATAAAGCCAGTTATATAAATTTACTCCAAAAACCAAGATATCAATCTCTTTGTCATAATTAAATTCTTTCGAAGAATTATTAAAATAATTTTCTAACCTGAGTGAACCTGCTGGCAGACTTTTTTCGACCCTGCTTCCCAATGATGTTAAAATATTTTTTGAATTCTGTTCGTCTCCAAATGTAAAAAAAACATCTATATCATTAAAAAGACTTATTGATGCTTCCGCCAAATGAGTTTGAATACAACCCTGAACAAGCCCTCCCATCTTTTTAAACAAAGAATTTCTGATAGAGCAAGTATAATTGATCCTATCTTGTAAAAGATATTTCGCTTTAAAGGTCTTGAAAATTGAGTAATTTTTTATTTTTGAATATAAAATTATATTAAATAATTGAAGCAAGTTAAATTTTAATTTTATTGATTTAAAAAATAAACTTAATGCAAATTTGAAAACTTGTAATTTATTTTGAATACAATTTATATCTAACTTAATAGCTTTTTCATGAATAATATTTGTTCTTATGAAATATTTTTCATCTTTATCCCTATATCTTAAATCTAAATAATTATTTTTATAATTTAAAATTAAGTTTTTTTTTAAATATGTATCCTGAATATGATCGGAAATATTATTAAAATCTATTTTATTTTTTGATATTATTACTGAACTATTAAAAGAAGATAAAATTTTTTTAAATTTTTCTATATCATCTACCTTGTCAATATTAAAAATAACTAAGTCTTTTTTTGATATTTTCTCTTTTTTTTTTCCAAATAGAATTTTTATATAAATCATTAAAAATATTAATAATTGGTTTACTATTTTTAAGAAATTAAAAGATTGTTCAAAACAATTACTTTTAAAAATAAACTTTTGTGATAAAAGTTTTTTACTTTTTAAAACTACTACGTTTTCATCTAGATCTAAAATTCTAGAAGTTTCGGAAAGAAATTTTTTAAAGTTTTTTTGTAAAAAAAAATTCTCAATAAAATTTTTTAGTTCTTTGATATTGTCAAATGAATTTTTTTTATTTTTATTTAGTCTAAAATTTTCAATATTAAGCATAAGTAATTTGCTTTTTTTCTTAAATAAATAATTTTTAAAATCAATCCTGTTTTATTTGCTTATATCTATTCTCTCTTGCTCTTATAAGTGTTTTATTTCTTGTATGATTTAACATATCTATTTATAAGTATTATATTTAAAATTAGCTAGCATGAATTTAGATTGTTGAAGTTCCTTATAAATGATTTCTGAATCAAATATTTTTTTAAGTGTTTTTTTACCTTTAAGAAAAGGAAGCAAAAGAGTAAAGAATAAAAATATAAGACCTTTTAAAAATTATAAATTTGGGCTTACAGAACTAAAGATTAATCAACTGAAAAAGCTTAAGTATATTTTTTCAAAAACTTATAAAAAAAAAAGAATTGAATTTATAATATCAACAAACTGTAAAAGAATATCTCGTTATACAAAGAAATTTAAATGGATTAAGACTTTTAAAAGAAAAGAAAGTTTAGCTAAAGATGACTCGTTGGATAAATTAATTAATCATGTTCCAAGTATTTGTTCTGGAAAGTATATTATGTGGACACATGTGACAAGTCCCTTTTATAACGAGAAAGACTATCTCAATTTTATAAAAATGTTTTTAAAAATAAAAAATAATAAATATCAAAGTGCTTTTAGTGCAGATTATTTAAAAAAATTTATTTATGTAAAAAAAATTGGGTGGGTTTCACATGATTACAAAAGAAAAAAATGGCCCAGAACACAAAAACTTAGTAACAGTTATATTGTTAATAGTGCTGCATTTTTAACTTCCAGACAAATTTATTTGAAAAATAAAGACAGACTTTGTAATAATCCAGTTCCGATACTTTCTAGAGTTGGGTCAGGATTTGATATTGATGATATGAATGACTTTAAAGAGTTAATGAAAAAAGAAAATGAAAAAAAATTTAAATAAAAAATTTATAAAGATTGAAAATTTTATAAGCAAAATCGATTGTATGAAAATAATTAAAGAAATTGATAAATTTAAAAAATACGATGACCTTGTTATGAGTGGTAGAAAAAGAATTAATAAAGGTTCAAAAAATTTTAAAGATTTTTTAAGAGCGTCAAAAACTTCATCAAGTTTTTTTAAAAAAATCAATAATGTAAAATTTTATAATAGAATAAAATCGAAAATTCTTAACCAAAATACTCAATCCTGGAGAGATGAAATAAAAAATATTAAATTTTCAAAATCTGTTTTTGGATCTCAAAAAGGAAAAAAAATTACAAAAAATAAAACTAATATAAGAAAAAATATTTTATATTTAGATTTAGATTTCTCTGTATCTGAAAAAGGATACTTTAGAGGTCCTCACAGAGATAGAGATAGTAGAGTAGTAAATTTTTTAATTTACCTCAATGAACTTAAGAATGTTGATGGCGGAATACTTCATTTTTACAAAACAAAGAAGAAAATTAATTATTCATATCCTAGATTCCCAAATAAAAAAGATGTCTCTGTATCAGATAAAATTATTTCAAAAAGAGGAACTGGGGCATTTTTTTTATCTGCTCCCGACTCTTATCACTCAGTTAGTAGATTTTATGGTAAAGTTAATAAGAAAAGATATTTTATTTATGGAAGTTATTCACTAAATAAACCAGTTAAGTGGTTAAAAAATACTCTCAACTAAAATTAATCTATCCTTTTCCATAGATAATCTGCAACTAACTGATGACCTAAAACATTAAAATGCATGTCTTTTGGTAAATAAATTTTGTCTATAAATTTTAGCCTATCATTTACAGATCTTTCCTTTTCTTCAAAAAAAATTGGAAATAAATTTATAAATTTAATATCATTTTTAAAGGTCCAGTCTTTCCATATTTCAACATGTAATGAAGAAACTTCATTTCTGTAGATTTGACCAGGCCAAGGATAAACAATTATTGTTAACTCTACATTTTGTTTATCCAATATTTTTTTTAAGTTATGTAAATGTTGTTTAGAAAGGGAAATACCTTTTTTTCCTTCTTGTTCAAAATAATCACTATCATGTGTCCATAAGTTTGTCTGATGGTTTATAATAAATCCATATTTTTTTTCAAATTCTTTTTCTTTTTTTGATTTTGAAATTATAAACTTATTAATAGTATTTAAGCTTAAATAAATAATCGTAGTATTATTGTAAATCAGCTTCTTAAAATTATAAAGAAAATCTAAATCTAGCTTTTCGGTAAGATAATTTTTTTCTTTTTTTCTATCAAGAACAACTCCATCTTTAAGTTCATATCTATAAAGTTCATCATAAGGGTCAGACACATCTAAAAATAAAAACATTTTTGAAAACTTTAAACCTTTGTTGTTAATGAAAAACTCTGTTTTCTTATAATAAATAGCTGGGGAGTATGAAACTGCTGACAAATTAATTATATTTATCCCTTTATTTAAAAATTTCTGAGATAAAATTCCTGCGAAAGATTGATCATAATTTACCCCTGATCCTTGAGTAAAAGAGTCTCCTAAAAAAACATAATTATTTTTGTAGTTAGAATAATCAACATCTGATTGCTCTAGTTTGATCAAACCATTTTTATCAGTAAATATTTTGTCTGAATTAGAATTGTTGCTATTATAATCTTTTTTTAGTTCATGATGATAAATTTCATTTTTTATCATGAAGTTATTATCTTCTCTTAAAAAAGACAAAATACTTTTGTAGGTTTTTGTTAGGAGTACATCCAATATTATTAAAAGAAAAAAACCTAAAACAAAAAATTTTTTATATCTCATAAATAAATTAAGGTTATTGAGCTAAATTACTTTTGAAGAAAGTAGATTCATCTATTGAGATGAAATCATTAGTAGTTTTATCGTAAATTTTCGTTATTTTATCACTTTCTGAATTCTTATTTTTTATAAAATTGTAAAATAGTTTTTGGGATGAAATAAATGTGCTGTCCAAATTAAATTTTTTATTATTTATTTTTGATGCAAATAAAACAGAATGATAATTTTTCAAATTTTCTGTTTTAGATATATTCCCTGCTTTTAATCCTGTATCAGACATTATAACTATATTAATATCTTCTAGGTTAACATCTTCAAAAATATTGTCTAAAAAAATATCTAAATAATAATTGGTACAAATTATTTCTTTATAATGCTGTATTAATACTTCATTAACTTTTTTTTCATCAATATTTATTTTGTCTTTATCAAATACACATCCTTTTTTGTTTGAAGCAATTTCAAAAAAGAATGGGCGATGCGGAAACATAAAATGGAATAAAAAAATTTCTGCTTTTTCAGCCTTCACTATTTTAGATAAATTATCTAAATCATTTTGAAATTTTGCTTTGTTAAAAGTTAAGTAATGGTAATTTTTATAAAATTTTGTCTTCTCCAAAAATTTAAAACAAATTCTTAGCATTATAGAGTTCTGATCTCTCATTTTTTTCAAAAAGTAACTCAATGAATTAAAATTAAAATTTTTAATATATTTCTCATAGTTATTAATTGAGTTTGATCGGAAACACTTTATCACCTGATCGTTGCAATAGCTTATTGCCTTGTTTTTGTTCGAAATAATTTTTCGATGATTATTTTCCTCAAAAAACTTATTTTTTTTAATTTCCCACAATGTGTTAGTATCAAGCGATCGTTTCTTTACATAGGAATTAATATTGTATTTACTTATGTTATAATCGTAGTTTAGAGAAGCGGATATTGCCTGTTCTGAGTTATCATAGATTGAGTATGAAGATTCAAATAATGTAAAATTATACTTCTTGAATAAATCAATATAGCTTTTTTTTGCCATGCTTCCAAAATTTATTTTTTCATCTATCGATCTGTATCCCATCATTTCATCTAAGATAATTATTAATGTTTTTTTTTTCTCAAATTTTTCTATAGGCACATAATAAGATGGTTGTAATTTTTCCAATTTTTCATACTTATTATTTAAATTAAAATTTAAAAAAAAATTGATTAAAAAAACTACAACTAAAAAATTTAGAAAAATTTTTTTTTGTTATAAGAAAATTTTTTTTTAAAGAAAAATAAATTACTAAAATTGCAATAAGACAGAAAACGAGAATGGTAAAATATTTCAAAATTGAATTATTTGAAAAGTTTTCGAAATATATAAGTAAGCCAAGCTTATTATCTAAACCGTAAAATATAAGTAAAGAATAAAAAAAACATATTAATTTGTCATTTTTTTTAATACTTAAAAAAAACAAGATTATAAAAAAAAAAAATATATATATGAAATAGTAAAAGATTATGCTTTTATTAATTGAGTCAAAATCGTTTAATATCCAGTAAGGTGTTATACAAACAATAATTAAAAAAACACTTAATAATAAATTTTCTTTTTTATTATTTACAAAACTCATATTTAGTTTATCTATAACAATAAAAATTATTTGTCATTAAATTAAGCAAAATTATGAATTTTTTGGTGTTAGGAGATATTTTTCCATCAGCTCTACCATTTTTAAAAAAAAAGTTTCCCAGTATAATTAAAAAAAATAAAATAGATTTTGTAATTGCAAATGGTGAAAATGCTGCAAAAGATGGAATGGGAATTACCAAAAAAATAGCAAAGGATTTATTTAAATTAGGAATTAACGTCATTACGTCAGGCAACCATATATGGCATTATAAGGAAATTTTAAATTATATTGATAGTGAAAACAGATTGTTAAGACCAGCTAATATGTCAAATGATCTTCCCGGCTCTGGATATGGTGTTTATAAATTTAAAGATATGAAAATTTGTATAATTAATTTAATGACAAACGTTTATATGCCAAAATGTAACAATGTTTTTCATACTGCAAATGCTCTTAAAAAAAAATTTATTTTAAGGAAAAATGTCGATTTTATTATTGTAGATGTTCATGGTGAATATGCAGCTGAAAAAATGGCCCTTGGCCATTTATTTGATGGAAAAGTGACTTCAGTTTTTGGGTCCCATACTCATATTCCAACAGCTGATCAAATGATACTGTCAAAAGGAACAAGCTATCAAACAGATTTGGGGATGTGTGGAGACTATAATTCTGTTATAGGATTAAAAAAAAAAATATATTTACAAAAAATGTTAAATACAAAAAACAGTTCTAAAAATTCCCCATCCATGGGCAAAGCCTCAATATGTGGTGCAATAATTCACGCAGATAAAAAATCAGGTTTAACTAAAAAAATTAATCAGTTAATTATTTAAAAAACCTTATAAAGATTTATATGAAAAAAAATATGCAAATTAAATTTTTATTTTTGTTTGTAGTTATATTTTTTTTACAAGATAGTTATGCATATGCTTACCTTGAACCTGGAACTTTTACTATGATTCTGCAATTCATTGTGGCGACTATAGCTGCAGTAATTTCTTATGTAGTTTTTTATTACCAAAAGATTAAAAAAATTTTTCTAAAAATATTTAAAATTAAAAGAGAAAATAAAGGCAAATAAATTTACCCAACTAAAATTTCTGAGATTTTTTTAGATGCATTATCAGATGCCTTATTAAAAATCACACCATTTGTTTTTAAAAAAGTATCTAATTTTTTTTGATCAAATTTAAATTTTTGAACATATTGCTCAGATATTTCTTTTATTAATTCAATGTTTTCAATATTAATAATCTTTGTAAATTCTTTTTTAAACTTATCCTCAAGAGTTTCTAATCCTAAGATTTTAAAATCTTTATTATGAATTTTATCAATATAATTTATACAAATAATAGGTCTTTTATATAAAATATAATATTCCATTGCCATACCACCATTATCTGTTACTAAAATTGAGCTCATATCCAACGCTTCAATTTTATCAATTTTGTTATTAAATATAAGTTTAGGATTCAATTTAAATTCTTCTAAGATAGAATTTATCTCCTTTTTAGATTTAAATAAACTTTGAGGATGTGGTCTTAATATTACATCATTAATTTTTAAAAGTTCAGATATAATTTTTTTACCATATTTTTCAATAAGGTCATTTTTTTGGTTAACCCAGGATGGAGCAAATAAAATTTTATTGTCACTTTTATCTTTGTTTATTATTTTTTGTAAATATTCGACGTATGTGTAACCAATATTACATATCATTTTTTTTTTTTAAATTATAAAAATTTTCCATTATTTGAAGTTCTTTTTTTTGATATTCTCCATTAGTAAAAATAATATCATAATTATCAAAAGCATTTTTATTATAACCTTTGAATACACTCATCAATGAATGAAAAACATATAAATAATTTTTACAATTACTTGATTTCTTAATTTCAAAATTATCTAAATCTGTGACTGTCATAATCATTAAATCACACTTTAAAAAAGTAAAAAAGATTATTCTAATCAATCCTTTTCCAATAAAAAATGTATCAATATCATCTAATTGCGGCTTATCATTTTCATCTGACGTAAAATAAATAATTTTAAATTTTGATGGATCTAGCTTTGATAAAATTTCTATTAGATAGTTTCTATAATTTGCATTCTCTGAGTAAAAAAAAATTGTTTTTTTTTTATTTTTTTTTTGAACTTTTAAAAAATTAAAATAATTCTTTATTTGTTTAATGAAGTTCATCTAAATAATTGATTTCTTATTCAGTAAAATACTTATTTTTTTGTTCATTAGAAAATTTGGTATTTTTTTATTTGATCTAATATATCTTCTTATTTTGGTTCCACTAATACTTATTTTTTTCCCACTACAACTTTTTTTATTACAATTTTTGTTTACCACTACTTTACACGTTGAACAATAATATGGCTCGTCATGAGCAATTATATTAATTCCAATCTTTTTTTGAATCTTTTTACAGTAATTTTGAGACTCATATTTTTGAAAAAACTTTTTAAATCCAGCGTGGTCTCTACCCACCCAAAAATGCGTGCACCCGTAATTTTTTCTTACAATAGCATGCAATGCTGCCTCCAAAGGGCCCCCGTATCTTGGATATGAAAAAAAAGGAATAAAAAAAGTATTTTTTTTATTGTACATTTTTGCTGCTACGAGATTTGTCATTTTGATAATTTTATCTAAATATTCATTTTTTTTATATTGTCCTAATAAAGGTTGAATTAACAGATTAGAATATTTTTTTAGCAGATACCTATGTATCCATTGATGCGCCTCATGAGGAACATTTCTGGTGTGAAAACCTGCTAAAGTTTTTTTAGTTTTAATCTTTTTTTTAAATTGAGTGGGTGAGACAAAATTTTTATCAACTAGTTTTTTTTTGAAAATTTTTTTATAAGTGAAATCAAGAAAAGCGTAATTTTCTCTATTAAATTTTATATAATAAGAATGTTTAATAAATTTTTTACCAAATATTTTTTTTCCAAAAATTTTTTTGTTAATTTTATATATTGAATTAATTTTAACAACTGCAATGAGATTTTTTTTATAATAAAGCTTAATATTTTTTTTATTTTTTATTTTATTAAATATCTTTTTTTTTATTCCAAAAAAAATTGGTATCGGAAAATAATTTTTTTTAATTTTTTTTTTTAGTAAGATATTTTTGAAATCTTTTTCACTTACAAAGTGCTTTAGAGGAGAGAAAACTCCGTTGCTTAAATTTAAAATGTCAGAGAATTGATCTTTGCTTATATATAATGAATTCATATAGATTATTTACATTTTCACTAAATGAGATATTTATTATATCAATGAATTTTAAACTAACAATAGTTGGCTTTGGTGTGATCGGTGTTGAGTCACTTTACGTTTTAGTAAAAAAAATAAATAAAAATAAAAAAATCAATATTTCAATTGTTGAGAAAAATTTACATAATATTCCAGGTGGCACAGCTTACAGCAAGAAAAACTCTAAATTTGGTTTTTTTAATAATCCACTTCGATTATCACATCAATCTTTTATTAAATGGATAAAAAATAAAAAAAACGTTTTAATGTTAGTAGATTTTATAAAAAAAAATCCATCTTACAACTTAAATCATTGGCTTAAAGAAAATTATGATGATTTATTAATTAAAAAAAAATTTGACGAAATATATTTTCCTAGATTGACTTACTCTTTTTATCTTGAAGATAAAATCAAAAAAATAATTAAAATTTCAAAAAATAAAAAAATCAAATTATTTTTTTTTAAAGGTATTGTAGATAAAATTGAATTTAAAAAAAAATTCATAAAATTGATACCAACTCCTGCTTTTCAAACTTTTCAAATAGAAACCGATTATGATCCCATTAAAATTAATAAAAAAAAAAGAAAATATAGTTATTTGAAGACTGATAAAATCTTAATAGGAAATGGATTATTGCCTCCAAAAAAAATTAAAATTAATAATAAATTTTCTGATAATAATTATATTTGGGATTTTTACACAGAAGGTGGGACCGACAACCTTCTAAAAAAAATTAGAGAAGTTTTAAAAAAAAAAAAGAATGTAGTGGTTACTTTTATTGGTAATAAAGCTGGTCTTTTAGAAACTACTCTTCAGTTAAAAAAGGAAATTTTTAATGAAAAATTAGATATTAAAATAAATGTTATTGCAAAAAAATTTTCAACTTTGAATAAAGCTGATTTTTCAAAAAACTATAAAAAATTTAAATTAAAAAATTTTACTTTTTCGAAAATAAAGAAAATAAGAAAAGCTGAAGAAATTTTAATTTTATTAAAAAATGAATTTAAATATGCAACCTCGAAGCAATTTAACAGATACGATGTTTGGACTACTATTTTAAAAGGCAAAATTCTAGATCGCTCAATTGCTAATTTGGATTTCTTAGAAAAAAGAAAATATAATAATTTAATCTTTCCTAAAATACGAAATCTCACAAGATTTACTTTTCCTCAAACTGTTTTGGCTAAAAATTTTTTAGATAAGAAAAAAAAAAATTAAGGTTATAAAAGGTAAAGGAGTATCAATCAAAAAAATTAAAGATATTTTGTACGTTAAAACTGATACAAAAAAAACGGTAAAGAGTAATATTGTAGTAAACGTTTCTGGTCCTGTTGATCTAATTAATTTAAACAAAGAGTCAAAATTCATAAATTCTATTAAACAGTCTCAAGACAAATTCAATCGAAGAGGATTTTTAACTGATAAAAATTTTGCATTATCAAAAAAAATTTTTATACCAGGTGTCATGGCCTATAATTTCAATCCATCAAGACAAACTATCATTAAAGCAATCACAAATAATTCTAGGAAAGTTATAAATTTTTTGTTAAATAACGATTTTTAATAATAAAATGGACAATATTAAAGATCAGCTTTCTTGGTTAGAATTTGAGTTACAAAGTAAAAAAGCCAGTAGGCCGATAAAAAAAATTTCAGAATTTAATCGGCTAATAGCTCACTCTAATAATTTTTTTTTAATATCTGGATATGGAGCTTTTACCGAAGGGTACGTGTTAATTGTTACGAAAGATTTTATACCTTCGTACGGTTTAGTAGAAAAAAGCAAGATTAACGAAGTAAGTTTTTTAATTAAATTGATTAAACAATTTATTAAAAAAAAGTATAAAAGAAATACGGTTGTCTTTGAACATGGAATGTGTGCTTGTATTGGTGGCTTAGATAGAGCCCATTTACATTTAATGAGTATATCTGAAAAAATAACAAACAAACAAATAAAAGAATTTATTAACAAGGTTTTATATAATCGAAAAGCAGGAATAGAATATATTAAATATAATAATTATAAACTTGAAAATTTTCATGACATTAATCAAATTTATGAAAATCAAATTAAAAAAAATGACCAAAAAATTAAAATAGTAGGTAAAATATATAATTTAGAAGATATTCAAAATCTTTCGGTTAAAGGATGGCCGCTAAATACTTTAAAACATATAAATAAAGGAGGACATTATGTATATTTTGATAGTGGTCACGCAAACTCTTCCTTTTTGACCACTAACAATTTTCAAACTCAATTTGGAAGAGAAGTTGTGTTTGAAATAGAGAAAAAAACAAACAACAAATTTTCGAAACTAGTCGAAAAAATTGGAAAAAAGAACCCTTCCATTGAAGTTTGGAGATGGCAAAATCAAATGTTTGAAAATCAAATCGTTTCTACAATCAATGATGCTCGTGAAGAGTTTCAGATCTTAAAAAAGGATTATAAAGAAGAGTTTTCTAAGTTTAATTTTCAAATTATCTAAAAAATTTTTTTCAGTGCATAAATCAAGCCAATTGAGCTATTAGTACTGGTCAGCTACGCGTGTTACCACGCTTCCACACCCAGCCTATCAACGTAGTGGTCTACTACGGCTCTAAAGGAAGAACTAGTTTTGAGGTGGGTTTCCCACTTAGATGCTTTCAGCGG
>MDTB01007655.1_pt1 | contig 31268 bp, 23 predicted proteins | sample 811161 | NCBI WGS metagenome assembly MDTB01 (sample SAMN05326650, study PRJNA326480) | marine metagenome | isolation source: seawater | place: Mediterranean Sea | collected 2009 | reverse complement strand
GAACAAGGAGATATTGAAAGACACAAGGCTGTTAAGGAAGTACTCTCTATATATGGAGACGAATAGCAAAGTTTAGGGGACTTAGGTCCCCTTTATTTGTTACAAGTCATTTGCTAATGGAAATACTTCTGCAATAACCTTTGCACATGCTTTAGCAACATCCATATGCTCAGACTGTGTACCATTTGCACTACGTAGATCAATGTAATGTATCCAACTACGCAAACTACCGTTCATATACAAACGTGTTTTAGTAAGACCTTCCGGTAATACTTTACGTGCTTGCTCTTTTGCAATACCTTGTGAAATAGCCCAATCGTATGCACGGCCGCATGTATAAATTACATCTTGTTGTAATTCTTCCCATTTAACTATTAGTTCAGCATTACCTGGCTCGTTAAGATCTAATGCAACACTGTTTTGTCTGTTCTTAGGATCTTGCATACGTGCTTCGCATGTTACAAATACTTCGTCGCCCATTTGACCTGGCTCAGCATATCGTTGCGAAAACTCTTGAAACGCAAAACTCCTATGACGTACAATTTGGTGTGCAATATCACGTGTTGTATCAATTTCAATACACGCATTTACCATTTCAAGTGGTGACCAATGTGCATGCTTAATCAAATACTTTACAAGTTTTTCGCTTGTTTCTGAATTGATTTGATTTGCTGGGTTGCTTACCCTTGCACAGAATGCAACAAGATCTAAAAGATCATCTTTTATAATTCCTTGTTCTGCAAATTCATCTGTTACCTGTGAATAACTTACTAGTCTCGCCATTAACGATTATCCTCTCCGTATCTACCACGATTTCTATTACCATCAGAATTTAGTTCGGTAATATCTTGTTGTACTTCCTTATAGGTTTTCTTTTTATCAAAAATCCTATTCCAATTTTCTTCCATCTGTGCATCTGCAATTTGCTTTAGTCGCCTTCGACTTCCTTTACTCATTTGTTATGTCCTTAACCGGTATAATACCGAATTTTTCGTACTTATTTGGATAACCATCAAACTCTTTTGCTTCTGGTAATGCTTCTTTTTCGTCAATTATATTAACGTTCCAGTCAGAAACTCTACGGTTGATTTCATCCCATTTTTCGCGTTGTTCTGGAGATAAGTCTGCTTCGCTTACAATAGCGTTCGTAGGACACTCCGGAACACACACTCCACAGTCGATGCATTCGTCTGGATTAATTGCTAGGAAGTTGTCTGCCTCATAGAAACAATCAACTGGACAAACTGCAACACAAGTGGTATGCTTGCATTTGATACAATTATCTGTGACCAAGTAAGTCATTTACTTACCTAGAACAGAAAATATGATTACTAATACAAATAAAGCCCACACAACAATTCCTACATTAATCATTTGTTGTGTTTTCTTCTTTCCTGCTACCAGGCCCATACTTTTTAACACTTTTTTTACTTTCATAATCTTGCTAGTCTAATTAACGTTGCCGCTAAATTGATTTCAGGGTCAACAACCAGTGTATGATCTACTAACCCTTGCTTAATAATTAGCACAGCTTGGTCTTGCTGTTCTTCAGATCCGAATAATTCTATATTGTCATAAAGCCATCGATATATTTCTTCCATTTCTTCCGGACGTACAGCGCCACAGAGCAACTTACGTGCATCTTGAATTTTGCCTGCTTTAAATAGTTCTACCATATCAAGTTTCCAGTCTTGCTCACCAGTATCACCTTCATTAGGTTTGAGTAAACTGTTATCTTGTACATTCATTTGTACAGTGTTGATGCATTTACGCAAGTCAGGATATGTTGCTTTTACGTAGGTATCCAGCGTATCCAAATCAGGAGTAATACCTTCGGTAATAAGTATTTCAGCAACTCTAGCTGTGAATTCAGTTTGGTCAATTTTAGCAATATGGAAGCCTTGACACCTACTATGCAAAGCGGGTATAATACGATTTGGATAGTTACAAGTAAGAATGAAACGAGAAGTAGTATGATACTCTTCCATAACACCACGCAACGCCGCTTGAGCGTTTGGGCTAAGATAGTCTGCTTCATCTAGTAATACAACCTTAAAGTCCCCAAATGGAATCATTTGTACAAAGTTTACAATTTTATCACGCACATCATCTACTGAGTTTGTTCTTGATGCGTTAATTTCAAGTATGTCTAAGTCTTGTATATCAAGCTCGTTAAACAATAGTTTAGCAAGTGTTGTTTTCCCAATACCTGCATTGCCACTAAACAACAAATGCGGAATAGTTTTATCTTTAATCCAAGTTTGTACTTGTTTACGTTGTGCTTCGTCGCGAAACACATATCCGTTTACTGTTTTAGGACGATATTTTTCTACCCATAATTCTTTCATTGTGTCTCCTGTTTTAACCTTAATTGACAATACCAATTCCAGCAATATTCATAAATTACATATGCTATTATAGCACCTGCAAACGGTATTGTAAAGAAACTTATTGCTATAAAGTATGAGCATGCAATAGCATTTATTATATCATACCATCTAATCATCTTTATCTTTTTTCTTTTTACCGTAGAAGCCACCGTATTTAAAGTTAATATCTTGTGTTCGTGCTCCTGTTGGGCAAACAGTAATTTTGCCGCCTTTAGCTAAAAATTCTTTTATTTCTTCTTCAGTTAATCCGCCTTCTTTTGCCTTGCGATCCATCATCTTTTCAGTCCTAACTCTTTGTATGCTAATTGAACACCTCTTGCTTGAAAGTATGAATCAGCAAGTGCATTATGTAAGTCGTTTTGTCCAAGCAATTTACGAGGATCTGTTTGACAACAACCAAACAAAGTCCTACTGTCTTTGATTTGCCAAAAGTTCCATGGAATAGGTTTACCAACATTCCTATACATGTCTTCTAGAATTGTTAAGTCAAAACCATAACCTTGACCCCAAATAGTATCAACACCTACTGACCATTTAGATAGACGTGCTAGAGCTTCTTCAACACCTATAGCACCTGTTTGATCAAATGCTTCATCACGTGCTTTTGCTTCTTGTTTGCTCCACCACTCAATAGTGCTATCACTTGCTGTACGACCTAAACGATCCTGATCGTCAACACAAATTTTGAAATACAATTCGCTGTGTGGTTCAGCATCAGTTGTTGGATCAAACTTAATTGCACCTAAACTTAGAACTACACAGCTAGGCTTAGTATCTAGTGTTTCTAAATCAACCATTCCGTGAATCATTTTAGTCTCCTGTTTTCTTGACCAATACCACTTATAATTAGAGGTACATACAGTAAAGGCCATGCCCAACCTGAAATGTATCCGGTAATATGTAGCACTAATAGTACAATGCCTGTAAGACCAGTTGTGCCTACGCCTGAACTTTGATTAGGAATTCTCATAGATTCTCCTTGTAATCGCTATTTTATACTATTATAGCGTCTACAAGGAGTTATGTCAAGTGTTTTTTTAAATAAATTTGGTAAGTTCCGGAGCCTTCCAACCTTCTGGTTTCAAGACTTTTCCATCTTCTCGTTTGATAACTTTGCCTGTTTCAGGATTAATCTTAGCAAAGTTTGTGTCCATTACTTCTTTCCAAGCATCTTGGCCTTTGAAGCCGCCTGCTCTAACAGCGCCTAGTGTGACAACTAGAATATCAATTAGTGCATCTAATTGTTCAATCCTGTCGTTTTGTGTAATGGCTTCCTCTAGTTCGCCTACTTCTTCTCGAATTAAATCAAGATACATTTTATAGTTTGCTTCGCTTGGTTCTTGATCGCAAGCCGTTGCGAATTTGTCAATATCTTTGAATACGTCTGTCATGTTATGCCTTATTGGTTAATAAATGATCCAGGATCAATAGTTGCTGGACCATCAGAATGTTCATTGCCTATGTACAAGCCTTCTGGTTTTTCTTCTGAGTATGCAAGAATACCGTCGACGTCTATCATTCTAAAAGTAATTTCACCTTCATCGGTATCACACTTCATTCCTCTTGTCCAACGACCATGCGTGATAAGAATCCAATCACCTTTGTCATAGGGATCTTTATTTTTTGGACCTTTAGAATAAACCTGTCCCCAGCGAGGATATATACCTCTTTCTTTACCATCGTCTGAACTTATAATAAGTCCACTTTCAGTTTTTTGCTCCCCAAAGTTCATATTTACTACAAGGACTCTGTCACCTATAGCACGGGGATTGCCTTTAATTGCATTTAGATTAGCCATTAGTCACCTTTTTGTACAAAGTTGCCATCATCGTCTTCTACCCAACCGTCATCCATGTCTTCAAACTCTTTAAGTTCTGCGTCTGTGGGTTTTGCTGCTTCTACTTTTTGTTGAGCTCTTGTAGTAGACTTAGACTTTACAGGCTTTTCTACAGGAACTTCTTCAGCAACAACATCACTTACGGTTACGGCAGGCTCTTCAGCTACTGGCATAGATCCTTTATAGTAATCTTTGATTACTTGCTCACGCTTACGAATTATTTTACCGCCTGGGCCTAGCTCATCACCACGTGCATTTACACGGGCGTTACCTACCGCAGGAGTAAGTTCATTCTTTTTGCGCAAAAGATCCATATCAATTTTTTTACCTTGCATTGTTGTGTAGGTTTTTTGACCTTTTTGTCTCATTGCCATAATATTTCTCCTATTATATACGTATTTATCTCAAGAACTCTCGCCAATCCAGGTCATATTGGATTGAATTTACTTTATGTACACCTATTAAATATAATACATAACTTGCTACTGAACTTCCTCTACCTACGCCCCATACAATATTATTCTCACGCATGAAGTCTACGAGATAGATCATATAACGCAATAAGTTATGCATATCACGTTCTTTAAAAGCGTCTAATTCTTCCCATATGCGATCCTGTACATGTTGTGGGCAAGGTGTTTTTGCTTTGCCTAGTACATATTCATATACATTAATGTCTTTGTATTCGCCGGGCATGAACCATTCACTTTGACATACACCGTCAAAGGTCTTTTGATCTACATCTAAAGGAATATATTTTTGTAGTTTACTTAATCCTTGTTCTTCCATAGCCTTGTTAAACAAGTCTACGTCATCTGAAGGATCGCAAAGGACTATGTGGCATTTGCTTGCATTGCCACTATAGATCATATCTATAAGATCGCGATTAGAGAATCGCGGAATACCTAAGTCATCTGTTTTCATAAGCATACAAGTATTTTAACTTACATTGATAAGATTGTCAAGTCCTTTTTCAGGGTCATTGTTTTGTTTTTGCATTGCCTTTGCATTGCGAACATGCATTTCTTCAATATACATGTTTAAAATAACCTGAATTTGTTCTTGAACAGAAGGGTTTCTGGTCTGCCAATATTTCTTTTTTAAATCTAATAGTTTTTCTTCAACTTCTCTATCTGATAAAAGAGCAAAGTCATCAACTAAAGGATTAAACATTAAGAGAATGTACCTATAATTTTTGCGTAAATGTTTGTGCCGCCGTCGTGTGTCCAAAACTCATAAATTTCTTTAGACGATGTAACTGTAGCAACTACTTCTGTAGCACTACTAGACGCCCAGGAGTCGCTTGACATCTTTTTGATCTGTGCTGTGTTTTCACCAATAAATGTAATAGCTCTTGAAGTGGCACCGTCGTCACTACTAAGTTCTACAACCATTCTAGCATACCCAACTGAAGGCCAATCAGCAAGTGTAAGAGTAAGGTCACCAGTAACTACGCCAGTTTGATATACTCCATTTAAGTAACTAACATTTTGTTGTGCGTTAATAGTACCGTTAGCACTAATACCTTCTGCACAATCTTTAAATAATGCCTGTGTAACTTCGCTACCGCCAAGATTGTTATTTAAAGCCTCTTGACTTGCAAGTGCATTTTTGAGTATTGCATTATTCTGTAGTTCCGTAATTTCTGCTTTTGCAGCTACGAAATTTGTTTTGATAATATTAAAATTATCTCTAAATCCTTGACTATCATTATCAACGCCTGCGACTGGATATGTATCGTCAATTGTTGTATCTACTATATTACTGGCCATTTATTTTCTCCTGGTATATTATTTATCTAGCATTATACATTAAAAACATAATTTGGAAAGACTATATATCTTTCATCTTGTATTCCTGTAGCACTATCTACAATGTATCTATCAACATCAAAATTTATTCTTTTGAAATCGAATTCACCATTAGCAAGTGCGTTTTTAACATTCTGTTGGACTAATTTTGACTTACCTTCTTTGCAATATGCTAAAGGAATTGCTGTAACATAGTCTAACTCAGCAATACTACCATCTTGTCCTGTACGCATCCATAATGGTAAATATTGTCTTTGGCTTCTACCAACTTTTTCTAATTCTTCACGCATGTTAGTTGTGTTGCTTATGTACATGTTAACTTCATTTGCGTTGTTTATATTGACTGCATCGGTATCTGCTTTTACTGTATTTTCGCCTCTTTGTCTAAGACGTTGTCTAATTGGTTCTGCATCACTAAGGTCAACGTCAATGTTTACTTCAGTAACACCATCTCTTAGTGTAATATCTATATCATCATTATCTATTGTTTGTATAACTTCGCCTGAGCGTGTTCCTACAGTCATACCGTCACCTTGGTCTAGAACAACTTCTACGTCTCTAAAACGTCCATCAACTTTTGCAACATCATACCCGCTATCTTGGGCTGTTTCGTCATCCATAATTTCATATGACACACTGTCTGCCGTAATTTCTGGTTGTGGATTACCAACAAAGCTGTCAGCAACTTTTCCTTTTTTACTGTCACGAGGATCAACGATTTCTAAATATACTATCTCGTATACTATATCATTACTTCCAGGTTCTTTAGCAATAGCTGTTTTGACTTCGCCTATCTTATAACTTCTACGTTTATGATTTTTTGCTGTTGCAGCCACATATTTGTCAATCAATGTTGTTTCTAAACCAGCATATGCCAACATGCTAATTTTGGTTTGAATACCATAATTAGGATCGCTTGCTCTATAGATAGTATCAGTTGGGAATATGTCTGGGTTACTTACAAAACGTTTAAATTCTTTCCTAATATTAGGCTCAAGCATTGGACGTATGTACAGATTGCTATACAGTGTGTCGTCTTGATCAATTATGTTGATTACAAACTCTCGTTCTACAGCACTATAACCAAACCTGTCTTCTGCTTTGATTTTAAATTTATAAGATCTATCTATCGAAGTTGTACCACCATCTAACCCAAAGTCTGCGTTGTCAATAGTGGTTAGACCTAAATTTTGTAGGGTGCCAAACTGTGTTACTTTACCAATTATTTCGCCTGTATAAGCTAATCTAAGCCCGTTTGGCAAGCGTCCTGAAACAATAGTGTAAATGAGTCTAGTATCCGGAACATTTGTTTGTGCTGTAACACGCTTAGTACTAGTAAAGTTTGCTGTGATACTACCCAAGTTTGCTGGAGTTATCCAAGTTATCTCACTATCAACTTCACCAAGTATTCTAATTGTAAATGTCTTAGGTGTGCTAGGATTGTTTATATCAGCATTAGCATATGTTATAAGTTCTTTTTCGAATACTCCGTCACTGTATAGTGCAATACTTACTGTCTGTCCTGTAGTATAGTTTCTGCCAGGCTCTAATGGTCTATTAAAATAAACTAAGTCTTTGTCTTTTTCTAATAATGTGTATGTTAAGTCTGCCCCTGTAAATATTGTTTTAATTCTTGATTCTTTTGTTAATGCGTTATCCGGAGCCCAAAAAGTTACACTGCCTGTAAAAGCACCTGGGTCAACAAATACAGGTAACTCATTACCTTCAAAAATTCTAATAATACTTTGTGCAAAAGTTTCGGTTTGTCCAAACGGTAGTGCTGTTGTGCCACCTGCTTCAAAATTTATGGTAATATCTGCTGTAGGACTTGTTATTTGCCATCTTCTATAACCATACACACTTTGTATAGTATAAGTTTCTGGACTATCACTTTGATTGTCATATACAAGACTTTTGTCTTTCCATTGCTGTCTTTCAAAGTTATTTAATTTTTCTACAAATATAGTTTGTGAATTCTCTACACTATCTTGCGCAAGAGTGAAACTTAAAAATGGACGTAGAGTTTCAGTAAGTGTGATTACATCATAGTCCTCATTAGAACCGTCTACTGACTCTACTTTGTATGGTCTGCCATTAAGAACAATATTTTCACCTTGTAAATCATTAAGATCATCTATACCATCATTTAGTGTAATGCCATCTTGTACATTTAAAGGCAGTTTGTATATTTTAAACGAACGCTTGCCCGACAAAGTATCTTCGTAAAATGTGCCTGTGACTACAGCATAATCAATATCGTTGGTATAGCGTGTTGCCCTTACAGTAAATTTGTAGTCTTTAAAACTTTGTGGTTGATAAGGTATAGTCCCTGTGAGCTCACCATTGAAAGAATCTAAACTTAATCCTGGGGGTAAAATACTTTCACTGTTATCATTGTTTATATCATCTAAACTATATAGGATATTACCTTGTAATGTATCACTATCATACACATCGAGATAGATAGTAGCATTGTTGTTTGACTTCTTATAACCTAAATCCGTTGGTGTGAGCCATCTAGGTTGACGTATATGTGTATTATCAGCTTTAAATACACCATTTGAAACTTTCATTATAGTGTTGTCTGATCTTAAATAGTCATCACCTACAACATATATTTTAAATTTTCTTTTAGGTGGATCTTGGGTAACACCATCATTTATAGTAACTTTGAATTCATAATAACGATTTAGTTTTTTTGGTGTTTGTGGATTTGACTGTGTGTCATACCGTACGTTATCATAAAAGTAACTGTCAAAACCTCTATCAGCCTTTATTGAAAAATCGCTAGGGTAAGCATCGTAAGGACTAGTATCAAATCCGCCTTTAGCAGCTTCTCTATCTAGTGCAAGCAAAGGCTCAACAACACCTTGTATTCTTCCTGTACTAGTTAGTGTAAGACCTGGCGGCAGGGTGCCCTCCCCGGGTACAATATAATACTCTAATGTTTGGCCAGCGGCTGTGTCAGCATCGATTGCTAAAAATTGATAATCTATAATTTGATTATCTAGAACAAATAAATTTTGATTTGCACCTATTGGTATCAATCCAGGCTCTGTGATCCAAAATGGCTCATCTGGTCCTGTAACTTCAATTGTAAAGGTTCTATCTTCTACAGTTGTCCCGAGTGTTGCTCTAAGTACAAATTTAAATATTTTGGTAATTTCTACTTCAAATGGTGTACCTAATATTTCTGTACCCACTATTCTAAGTCCAGGAGGCAAATCTCCTGCTATAGTTGTTATTGCGGCGCCCGAATCTACTGGAAGGATAAAATCCCCAGTTTCAAGTTTCACTCTTTCTACAAGTGTTCTTAATTTGTAGTTGTTTGGTTGTGTCCAGATACTTGCCATATAAAAATCCTTACATAGCTATTTATCGTAATTTACAATGTAGGTAATAGCCCGTTGTCTGTGTTTAATAGTATAGGTGTGTTAATAGTGCCATAGTCAGCATCAACTAAACTTTTAAAGAAGTCAACAAAGTTATCTGTGTTTGATTCAAAGTCACCAAAGTCTAAATTTATATATAAATCATTGATAGTACGTATGTCAACGCCATGTACATTACTTTGCACATCATTGCCTGTAATTGTGCCAACGTTTATAATACCAAATCCATTCGCATTTAAATTTGCTGAAAGTGAAGGATTTGTGTCTGATGATAGTGTTGCATTACCTGCAATAGTAACTGTGCCAGTGTTGTCGTCTGCGGTAGTAGTAATTCCGCCCGAGCCGTTTATTCTTAGAGTACCTCTTGCTGGAATGGTTGCTGTGCCTGTGTCAGCTACAACAGGTCTAGCTGCTAATCCTGTATCAATACTTAAAACAATTTCATTTGGATTGTTAGTGACAGTAATATCATTGCTACCTAAGATACTTTTAAATTCTAAATTATAGCCAGTGCGTTGTTTAAATACGCCTGCACCTGTGCCTAAATTTAAACCTTCAGTTTTATCGTCAATGCGCAAGTCTAAATCTTCTAAACTTCTATTAATTTTAATAAATGCTTCGCGCAGGTCATCACCTGTACCGTCGTTTGCAATTCTACCTATGTTTACTAGTTCTACAGCCATTTGTTAGTTTCCTATTATATATTGTATTTATCAAACCTGATAAATACTGTACAAGGAGTATTATATGGCAAGACCTTCATTTAAGAACATAGGACTACGTAGAGATAGAAATCTATCAGATCTAACCTCAAGAGACCAAGCACTTAATAACGTTCTAAACAACCTTGTAGTTGGTTCAGATAACAAAGTGTTTACAGGCGGTGACTTAGATGCTATCAGGGGTATTAGTAATAGCACAGTAACCAATAGAGATATTGGACTAATGGCCGGACTTGCTGTAAAAAATACAATCCTAGAAGATGGTGAACTGGTTGACAGGATTGCATCACCTGTTATTACGGTAAAAAACCAATTGGATACTATTATTGCTACTACTAATGATCCACCTTTTTTTAACGGCGGTGACGGATTAATAGCAACTTTTTATGACACAGATCAAATTGCAGATAATTTATCAAAAAATACTACAGGCGCTACTATAATAAAAAGTGGAGAAGCGCCACTAGTTACAAAACAATTTTGGAACAATGGTGTATTTGAATTTAGTAACAAACTAGATGATACACTGGGCGGCGCCAACGGTTTAATACAATGGCAAGGCTTTTATGTACCAGATGCTAGTGGACCAAGTACATTTAGTTTTGACACTACTGGACTTGTTATGTTTGAAGTAGCAGACGAGTTTGGTGATTTACAAGTTGTACAAAACACATTTGCAGAAGATAGACAAATAGAACATCGTAGTGCAATGACCAATCAAACTAGTGTGACAGTTGACGCTATTGATGCCCGTACAGTTATTATAGGCGACGAAGTAATCGCAGCAGAAGATGCATCAGGTAACCCGATACTTGCAAGCGAAATAAGTGCAGGCTTACTAGTAGACGGTATAGGAAATACTACAATTACTCTTAACACAGCAATTACAGTGCCAGATGGTGCAAAACTAACTTACAGTATTAGGAATAAGATTGGTAGTGATGCATTTAGATTTTCACACACAGAACCTAATTTAGAAAAATATGTTCCTATTGAAATACGTTTAACTTACTGGTACAGTGATCCTACACAAAATTATTTTAATAAATTTATAGATGCTAACTTAACAACAAATATCAAAGACAGTGGTGACTGGCCTTACTGGTATCTATATCAACAACTTCCAACAGACTTTGAAGAAAATAGTTTCAAAGGATTTTATGATAACAGACTACTTACAGGTGGCGGTGAAATTGGACCAACAGACGTCAATTTTAGCACTCAGTATGCAAGATGGTTAAGTATTAGCCCCCTTACGATTACATATACACCACCATTAAGATTTGCCAATGCTATTAGAGCAGAATACACTTACACTTTTAGTCAAGATAGTAATGTCGTAAGCACAACATCAACCAGTCCTTTTACAGATAATATTGAAATTGGCAATAAGATTATCACTCCTGCATTTTCAAAAGGTACAAGTGTTACAGATATATCACGTAATAATATTGTAATTGTTGACTCAACGGCAACTGCAGATGCTACTGTACCTGTAAAGTTTATGGACCATAGAGGATTCTTAGATGTACAAGCAGGAACATCAAATAACTTTAGCGTAACTATTACAACAACTGAAGGTTTAAAGGTTGGTACGGTTGTTGTGAGTGAAAACAATCCTGCAGGAACAGACTATATTAGAGTAACAAGTATTTCTAGTATTAGAGAATTCACAACAAATATTCCACTTAATCTAAGCGGGCTAGAACAAGTTTATTTTTACAGTGACAAAGGGCTTAAAAATAACAGTTTGGACAACTTCTGTATTGGAACAATAGGCAAAGAAATTGCTGTAACAGCAGTGCCAGGAGATACCGTACTAACATTAAATGATGTAAGCGGCTTCGGTTTAAATAATGTGTTTCAAAGCAGACCATACACACAAGAAATAGATCCCGATGACCCAGCTACACTTACAAGAATTATTGCTATTGATAATGTAGCCAATACAGTGACATTAAGTAAACCTGTACAAGCAGGTGATGATATGGTTGCGGGTACTACTGTTGTTATTTGTCCCACTGACACAACTCAAGATAAAGAAGCATGTGTTATTCCGTTGAATACAGCACCCCCGTTTGTAGGTACATTAAACGGTCTTAGAACAACAGATGGCACAGGTGCTACTGTTGGTCTTCAAATGACTAATGCTAGTGCTGTACTTAAAGTAAGAGATTTTGTAGCTGTAAATACTAATACAGTTGAGCTAAGTCTAGGAGATGCATTTGCGTTTGATAGGACTATACCTATTACGTTTAATGGAACTGTTTATAAAGCTCTAGCATCAACTAGTTAAACATAAAAAATAGTCAATCCCGTCAATTTTAACTTTTGCTTTGTGTGTAAAAGTAACATTGTTGACGTTTCCACTTTCTGTAATTGGAGTTATGCCGTCAATTAGTATACCATTATTTAATTTTAGGTCACCCGTTTGTGCTGTCACAGCATTTGTTGTCAGTTTTGTATTGACACCGGAACCTGTCACTTCCCAAGGATTAGATGTATCACTAAATGCTCTGATACGTTGAATGTTTGAAACAGGACTTGAAGGGTTTGTAATATATAATCCTGGACTATTGACATTAATACCTTCTGTAATAATCATGTCAGCTGGGTCATTTATACTAAATGTACCTTCCATTCTGAAATCATCATCCGTTGCTACATCTCTATCACTTACAAACTTTTTATCTGCCTGGTATTTGGAAATATCTAAATATTGATAAATTTCTAAAAATTGGTTAGCATAAGTGTCTTCTGGTTCTATGCTAGACCCGGAATCTGGATCTGCACTATCTGCGCCTGTTAGTCCACTACTAAACCCTGCTGTTGTTTCAACAGGACCTAAAAAGGTTAAGTTGTTTAATATAACAGCATCGGAGCGTTCGACTATAAATCCTTCTGAAGGTGGATCAAATGTAAATTGCTCTTCACCATCTGCATCACTTGCAAATCCAAATGTCTTTTCGCCATCACTTTGGGTGACAAATAAATTTGCTTGTAAAATTGTTTCATTAGTATAAAGTATTCTTACAGGATCACCGTTGGTAAACACAGCACTTCTATCTGCTTGTTGTTGGGGTGTGTTGTTTACAAGCGTTACAAGACCTGTAATAAAGTTATATTCTGCATCAGCAATAGTAAGCCTTGATACGTTTTGACTATTGTTGATAAACAAACTAATATCATCAGCAATAGGTGCTGTAGCTAAGTTATTAAGTAACTGTCTATCCTGTGTATTTTCTAGTAAGTTTGCAGATTTTAAAAATCCTTGTACAGCTGATGTTGCCATTTTATAACCTCATATTCCAACCTTTAGACCTAAGGAACTCAATTTGTTCTACAGCATCTCCAGTTGGAGTTGATGTATTTGCTAGGTTTACGCTTATGCCACCACGTGGATTTGCTTCGTAATTTGCAACAAGGTCTGCTACTATATTATTTACCGCACCTGCAGGTAAGTTTGGATTGTTACTAACATCAAATCTATATAATGACCTACATGAAACTAACGATCCTGCTACATAGTCAGTAAAATCATTATTATTTAGATAGAAATCATAACACAATGTCAAATTATTCATGTCAGGTATAGCGCCTGTAATTAGATTGTAACTTACAAACAGTCGTCTTAGATTAGGTGTTTGTAAACCACCAAACGATGTTAGTCTATTACTATGTACGTAAAAGTATTGAAGTGCATTACTTTGTACTACAGGTATAGCTCCTTCAAACAAGTTACCATACAAGTGACAGTAGTATAAGTTTGGATTGTTAAAGAAGTTTGGAAGTGGACCTGTAAAGTTATTTTGCAGCATAACAATATAACGCAAGTTTTGCATTGTATTAAGACTTGGAAATGCTCCACTCACACCTGCATTAAAACTTCTAAATACTATTCCAATCATTCCAGTTGGTTTTTCAAAACAATCAGGATGCATAGGTGCATTTAATAAGCTACTACTTGCTACATGAAAATAACGCATAGCACTTGCACAATCGTCAAACACATCATCGTATAATACATATTCTTGTTCTGTATCTGAACGTCCACCACGTAGTGCTGTGTATTGTCCTTGGAAATAGTAAAGTTGTGAATTACCTGCGAACTTAGGTATAGGACCAGTATATGCACTGCTGTAACAGTAAATTAATCTAAGGTTGCCACAGTTTGCAAATTTGTATGCACCTGATGTTGTAGTAAACAAGTTTCGATCTGCAGGCACATTTGCTGCAGAATTGTAGTGCGAGTAAAAATTTTGTAGAGAAGTTTTATTTGCACAGTTAGGAATGTTGATACCCGGATTACCACCTATGTTTATGTAGTTGATTACAGGACTTGCAAATTGCATGCTATCGTCAGTAATTGTATTACTATATAAATTTATTTGTCTTAGGTCAGGTAAGTCTTTTACACTTTGCGGTACTACGTTAAAACTATTCCTATACATGTAATAATTTTGTACAGTGTTTGCTACCTCTGGTGTAGAACCAGTTGGGTCGTCTGCATCTTGATCGTAGTAATTATAAGCACCACCTCTATTATGACCATTTAGGTTAAGAGTAAGTAGATTGGTCAATGTTGTTAGATCTGCTGTGATACTACCATTAAATGTATTACCCATTCTAATTTCTCTAACACTTGTAGGTATCCTTGCTAAAACACTGGAGTTGAACTTACGTAAATTTGCATCATCGCCTAATGTAAAATTATTTTCTCTTACGTCTAGTAATCTTACATTTGGTACAAAGTTATTAAAGTCGGGGAATGTTTTAATAATGTTGTTATTAACATATAGATTTTGACAGTTCTCTAATGAAGCTGCTGGTAACTCACTCATGCCAATACCTGTCAAAGGTAATGTTAATATGTTATTTGGGTTATGATAGATTTCTACATTCTTTGACGCCGCACCTGTGTCTCTATATCTTAAAAAACTTCTTGTTGTATTAGAGCCGCCTATATTTTCATATTCTTTTGTAAGGTAATCGAACTGGTTATTTACAATACGCCAGCTTACTGCTCCACTTGTAACTAATCTAAGGTCGCTGTCTAAGTTTCTAAAAAACCCTTCAAAAACTAATGGTATGCCTTTCATTGCATACAGGTATACAGTTTGTCCGCCTATAGTTGCTTGTATTTTATGTGTGGGTACTTCTGAACTTCTAAAACGTACTGTGTCTGCAGACTTTAATATTTCAAGGGAAGTAGTTTCTATTGGTCCATCGACTTCAATTTGACTGCCATAAAAAATTGGACTAGTATCTGTAGCAGGGCTGTCTGTACTACTCCAACTACTAACACGACTTGTACTAATATCTGCAAATTTTAATGTACTGTTGTCATCGTCAATGTATTGATATTTAATTGCGCCTGCTCCAAGTACACCATTTACTGTTAAATTACCTTTGAGTGATTCACTTGTGCCAGAAGTTTGATCAATAATACTAGCATATTGTAGTGTGTCTTGATATAATTTTACAAGGTATGTTTGCACAGGTACATTAAGCCCACTAAGAGCTTTTACATCATCTGCTGTAATACCTAGGTCGCCAGCCGCACCTCTAATTACATCTAAGTCATTGATATCTATACCTAGGTTTGATAATGCTGCTGCAGGGTCTTGTACATCTGCAAGATTCCTGTTTACGTTTAGACCAAATTTAATCTCTGCCATTAATCTTCCTTTGTAGTCACACTAGCACTTACTAAGTTAACATCGTTATTTTCTAAACTTCTAGCTGTAATAAATGTTGCTGTAGTATTTAATATTCCTGGAGTAATAGTTGTTCTATCCGGTCCATACACACTGTCTAAGCCAACTGTGTTATTTCGATTTGGTGCAACATACAATGTATCTTTTAATTTACCAGGTCTCAATGGTTGTGAATTTTGAACATCTACACTTGTACTTGCTAGTCTTTCTTTTTCTAAATAATTAGCAGCTGGAACTCCGGAACTTGCTCCTCCTGAGAATACAACATCAACACCATCGTTAGATATCCAGTCGGGGCAAAAAGCTCTTGTTGTACCATTGATATACTCAGTTATAGTAACATTATTCATTCTTGCATTGTCACGCATAAACACAACTAGATACAAAGGTTTTGGTTGGAAGCTGAAAATTTGTACTTTGTTGACTCCTTTAAGAGGATCCCCTGTATTGGTTTTATCTCTAATTCTCACAGGACTAAGTTTTAGTGTGAATGCCGCACTACTTGGTGCACCGTCTATGTCTGCATAATATTTTTCGTTTTCTTCACTGTCAACATATGTTTTTAATGCACTTGTAAATCTAATACCACTTGGTGTATCACCATCACCAAATTCGCCACCAACAAGATTAAATCCATTGATAAGTTCGCTTGGTTCATCATCAAATATTATTACATTACTAGAAAGTCCGCTTACAGGGTCAGTTGAGCTGTATGTTACTGTGAATTCTAATCTATCTTCAATAGTAAACGCTAAAGCAGAACATATGCCACTATCTGTGCCCTGCGGTCTTGGCAAACGATAATCTATGTCATAGCGAATTCCTAATGGTGCATCTCCTTCTCGTTCTTCATAACCGTCTCTGTCTCTATATAAACTACTATGTGTAAATTCAGCATATAGCACATCACCTAAGTCTGGTTCTACTTCTGTAACACCGTCACTTTGTAAAAATTTGACTTTTGGTATTGGTGTTCCTAAAGCATTATTAGTTGTAACAATGATGGGTTTGTTTTCTGTGACACCTACAATAAATTCACAAAATTGTGTACCTTCTTGTGTAACAGGATTTAAAAAGTTACAGTCAAATCCATCTCCTGTAATAGGATAAGTGCTACCTGCAATAGCATCATAATAACTAGTAAAGCGTACAGCTGATGTGTCAACCGATGTTCTATCAACCAATTGCCCATTTAATATAACTTGAGTGTCTATTGTACCAGTTGCACTTTTTTCATATAATCCATCAAATCCGATACGTTCAATATTTGCTGTACTCTCGCTTGTTACTTTTGCATAACAGCTATTAATACCCGGCACAATCAATTTACTATCATCATCTTTTGTTCTAAATATAGGATCACCGTCTACAGTTCCGCCGCTTGTGTATGCAGCAAACCCGCTTGTATCTATTTCAGATACATATTCTGGATCACTGTAAATTGCAAACTGTGTGTCACTTAAGATATCAATGTAGTATGTTTGTAAATTTACTTCCGTCATACCTAAAACATTTTCTAATGTTACTTTTTGTCCGTCAAAAAACCCATGTGCAACATCTGTAGTTACGATGCCTGGATTGCCTTGTGTAATATTAGTAATGTTCACTTGTGTCTGCGGATTTGTAGTTATTTCATTGCCTGCACCATTGATGTTTATACTTCTTATAACACCATTTTGATTGCTGTGCAGACTTGGAGCATAGTGATGTCCAAATGCAGGACAGCCGTTTATTTCAACTACCTGTACTTCTGTAAGTTGATCACAATCTATTTTTAAATCTACTGGGTAAACATTTTTCTTGTTAGGTTTTGCTACTCCGTCGCTATTTTTTATTTCACGTTTAGGATAAATTCCTGCAACACTAGTTTGTCTTGCATTATTGATTGCTTTGTCGTCACTTGTATAACAGTAGTATTTTCCTGCACTATTATCGCCGCCATCAATGTAACATGATGCACCGTATTTGTAAAGATATTGTGGTTCTCTTATGTTACTAGTATTTCTAATGTCTTGTAAATATCTAAATTTGAAATAAGGATCTTGCAAACAAGGTTCGCCTAGTTGATTTTCAATAGTAAGAGTATGCAAAAGCACCCAACGTGCATCGCCTGTGTCGGTTGGAATGTATGCATAAAACTTAGCGCCAATTGCTCCATACCAGCCAAATTCGATTTTGTACATAGTAACTTTTGTAGGATCAAGCAAGTAACCCGATCTACCATTTCCGTCCAACGGATCTCCATTAAAGAAATCTCTTGTAATTACAAGTTCAAAAAATTCGTCTGTATTAAATGGTTCTCTACTTTGTACTGTTTGTTGTGCTGTATTATTAAAGCCCATTCTTTGCAATACTTCATTAGGCAACCTAACCGTGCTTCTACGCACAATGTTAAACTGAGGTCCTCTCATTTGGAATACATATTCGTCGGTAGGATTACCTATTCCCCATTCTATTATGTTATCTATACTTGCTTCGTCCCTGCTTGCTCTAAAACCAAATGTAAAACCTGAAATACGCCCCGGTTGGTATCTATATGCTTTTTTACTTTGTAAAAGTCCAAAATAGTTTGCGGTATCACTTGCACCCGGTCTTGTATTTGTAGCATCATAGCCCGAAGGAAATCTAATTGGTAGATTAGTATCAGGGTCTAATAGTAGGCCGTCACGCATATTCATCCATGCTTGGCACCAGTTTTCTAGTAAGTCATAACCCAGTTGTTCATCGTCTGGATATACAACATCGCCATCTTGTGTAAAACATAACGAAGAATCTAAGAAGTTTTCTTTTGCAAATAACTCGTTATTATCGGCAACATATCTATCGTATAAATTATTTCCAAGATCAATAAATGATAGGAACCTAGCAAATACCGCTGGATTATATCCACCGTTTACATAGTTAGGTCCTGGTGGAAAAGTAAATGCAACCGGAAAGCTCTCAACAACTAGTGCTTGTTCATTAGTTTCTTCAACTAATCTAGTAAAGAAATGATTACCGTAAACGCGATTGCGTCTTGTATACCAACCTGCTGGCCTGCCAAAAATTCCGTTGTACTCAAAGAATTCCCATTCTTCCTCGTTAACACCATATGTACTTACATCACTAAACAAACTAAGTTGTACTTCTGCTCTAGGTACACCCAAAAGAGTTGTACTAACTTGAGATGTCTCAGCAAACTGTTCTATAACATCTAATTCTGTATTTTCAATTACCGCATTGTTTATAACCACGCTGGTACTATTTTCTGCTTTAGCAAGAGCTGCTACCGGACCTTCATCTTCTGTAACAATTACGTTACCATTAGAGTCTCTAAGAGGAACACCTTTTACAATGTCATATAGAGGTACAAACGTTTTCGATGTTGGTATAGGTATTCTGTCGAACCCTATTTTGATTTGAGGCATTTATTATTGCTCCTCCCATGTCAAGCTGGCACTCAACGAAACTAAAGGTGTATCACTATTAGTATTATTACTAAAAGTTGCTAAGAATAGAGTTTCTAGCTGATCTGTAAGTGGAAAACTTATATACTCTTTGTTGTAATCGAAATAAGTTGCCAAATCAAATTCTTCAGCACCTGGAGCAACATAGTAACTTGCTAATTCAGTTCCTGTTCCTGGTATTGGAGTTTGTGCTCGTAGAGCAACTTCAACTGAACTTAAACGCTCTTTTTCAAATGTTGTTTCACTTGATGTAAGCACGTTTCCGTTTGGATCAAACACTCCCTCTTTTAAGAATGTTGCGCCTGAAGCAATTACTAACGAACCATTGTAAATCTCTGTTGGATAAAAATAGTAGTTGTCATTTGCTTTCTCTAATCTTCCTAATACACTTATAAGTGTTTCAGAGCCATTTAAACTTGCACGGAAGTAACCGTAAGTAAAGTCTCCATTTTGTGAAAGATAATCTGTTGATGTAGTAGATAGTACATACGATTGATTTACATCTACGCTTGCTGTGGTTGCAAAACTACCTGTTGTTCCTACTGTTGTTTGGAACGTTGGAGTTTTAACTAATGTCATTTTAGCATTTGTCGATCCATCACTGCCCACACTTAAACGTGTTGGATATACCTGTACTCTATTTCTAACATCGTCACCATTACCTGATGTGATATTATCTTTTGTTTTAAGTCCATACAGCAAAGCAGGTCTATCTACTATTAAGTTTATTGTTGAAACGTTACTAACTGGTTTATTTAGATATAGGTCATTTCCGTCTATCCAAATAACTTTAACATTTTGATCTTGTGAGTTACCTGTAATTACTCTTGCATTCATGTAATATGTATTAATTGCAGGAGCGTCAGTACCTGTTGTGTCAGGATCTAAGTTGGTTACACTAAAATATGGTGTTACAGGATCTGTTGCGTTTGTAGCATTTACACCCAATTTATATTTTGAACCATTAATATCTGTAGGCGTTTCACTACTATGGTTAAACAGCCTGACTGTACCACGGTCACCACCATCAATGTAGTAAGAAGCACCATACTTAACTAGGCTTTCTGAATAACTACCATATGGGTTTTGAAGCCTATCAGCATTTGGAACACCAAAGCGTGATTCGCTTCCGCCGCCATATACTAGGTATGTAATTGGAAGAGTAGCATTACCCAGTGAAGATATCTTCAATTGGTTTGAACAACGTAAATGATGCACTCTAACCCAACGTGCTTCCCCGTTGTCTACTGGAACATAAGCTAGGAACAATGCACCAACAGCACCATACCAACTAAACTCAACTTTAAGCATGGTTACCTTACTAAAATCTAAATCCCAAACTGATGTTTGTTCTTGTGCAGATACGCCTGTCCCTAAGAACAGTTCACCTGCTTTTTTGTCTAGTACGTTATCACTATAAACACTATTACGTGTTGTTCCATCTAAACTATCTCCTGAGAATCTAGTTCTTCCAACCCTATATTCATACACTGAATAAAATGTTGGATCAACATGATCTCTAACCCAAGTTTTATACTTGTAGTTTAGATTATCAATTTGTGTTCTTAAAGATGCTGCATCTGTACTTGTGTCAATTGCTGTATCAATATAGCCTATTGTAACATCTGATGGGTCTGCAGGTAGTGTACCTGATGATGTATACATGTATGGGAACATACCATCGTAACGCTCTTCAACACCTGCTAGTCCAAATGACTTAGCGTATTCTGTTGGGAAAATAAATGGAACTGGTGTTTCTATGTAGTGTTCTGTTCCTGCACCTGTAAGTGTTATTACTGTGTTATTACTTGCATTTACATCAAACTGATCAAAGTCTGCTACTGCAGGGTCCATTAGTGTGATTGTGTTACCCTTAGGACCTTGTACTTCACTTACCCAATATGTTTTACCATCTGTAAGTTCTGGACAATCTCCATAATAGTTTACGTACTGTCCTATTATGACACTTCCTTCTGCAAGTGTAAATGTATTGTTAGTTGTATCTATTTGTGCTGGTGTTTTTATACGCTTTTTAAGTAGTGTTGGATCATATACACCTGCATGTACCATTATTAATCCATCACGTAAAATTACTAAATCACCAAACTGTCCTGCTGAACCGTAGTCAACCGCACCTGTATATTCAGTTGTGAAGTTATTGATAATAGTATCTGTTAGTGTAAGGAGTTTATCTCTTTGTGCTGTTGATAAAGCAAATCTTGTTGTCATACTCTTAATCTGTACAACCTGAGCATCTGTCCTAGTAACATCAACTAAACTGTTTGATGTAAGCAGATCTTTTAAGTATTGGTGTCTTTCTACTTCTGCAACAACTCCGCCGCTGGTTTGTGAGTAAACTTTTAATTGTCCGTCACTGTAATATTTGAATGCATTATATGCTGTTGCGGCATTGCCTCCAAACTGAAGATCGCTTCCGTAACCATTCATTATGTATTTTACGTCTCTAATACATTTGTATTTTAGAACTCTTTCAAAGTCTGCTGGATCTGCACCATCTGGTAAGTGAGTTGCTGTATCGTATGTTAGACTTTGACTAATTAAGTAACCATAGTACAAAGAATATACGCTAAAGATTGTTTCAACTTTACTACGCTGTCCATATGTTGCGCCTGCAATCTGTGCGTCAGTAATTGCACCAGTTACTCCACCTGGACCTTCTTGTGCTGGGTATGATCCAGAACCGTTTGCTGTTACAGCTTGGATTTGATATTTTGCAAGATCACCAACCTTTGTTCTTGCCGCAAGTTCATTAATACCTGCAAGTGTATCTCTTATCTTATTTCTGAAAAAGTAGTGTGTTTCGCCCTCACGCTCTGCATCAGCTAAAATTCCTGTGTCGTATGTTGCGGCATTTGCAACAATATGTCCGTTACCACCCCAACGTAAATCATTTATATATGCATCTAGTGCAAACTCTAAATCTCTTTTACATTTTATATCATCACCACTAAATGTAACAGGTGCAACAGTAGTTACAATAGTTTCTTTAGCGGCTGTGATTGCTGTCTGTGCAGCTGTCATAGAAGCTGTACCCCAAGATGTATCTGGGACTGTCCTCGTAACTGGTAAACTTAGAAGTATATCACCTTCATTAATAACATCTCTAATAATAGTTGCAAAAGCCACAGCTGCATCTGCTTCGGCTTGATCTGCTGTACCATTACCTGTGCTTTGTGTTTCACTGTTACCAGTTGTTTTAGTAATAGTAATATTCTTTACGATATCATCAATTATATCAACTAAGCGACCGTAGGCTGCTACTGTTTGTGTAATGTAATCTGAGGTCTGATCACTTTTGCTAAAACCATCGTAGAAGAAAAACTTAGCCGCATCATAAGTAGCACTATTGCCGCCATATAACACATCATATGCTATAGCGTTTAGCACAAATAATACGTCTCTAGTACATTTGTTTACGTTATGGCTTGCACTTGGATATGTATCAGCCACCCATGCATTTATTTCTGCAGCAATAAAATCTCTATTTGCAACTATTTGGTCCTTGACAGCATTTCTACTTGCGGAGCCGCCACTAGTTGGATTAGTATAAGTTACAGCTTTCAAGAAAGCAATTTGTTCTGCTTGTGTAGCACTAGCATAGTCTACTCTAGTACCCGCGTCAACAGCTATAGCTCTTAGGTTGTTGTACCAGTTGTCTACTTCTGTATCGGCTGTGTTGTCTACACCGGCTAGTGCTTTTACTTGTATTTCAGAATTATCAATTGCTGTTGTGACACTAGTTGGTAATGGATATTCGTTTGAATTTGATTCTGCTAACCCTTGGAATGTTGATCCATAGTTTGTTTGTAAGGTAATATCTGTTCCAATAGCGTCTAAGAAGTAGCCTAAATCTCTTTGACATTTTACAGCCGTATTGCTGATAACACTTTTATCAATTAATTCAAATTTGTTTTCTGTCAAATATTTTGTTGCTGTAGGATATTGATTGTATGTACTTTCTGCTACACTTGGTGCCTTACCACCTAGTGCATGATCCTCTAGCTGTTGTCCTGCACTATTACCAAATTGCAAAGGGTTCTTTCTGATAATAGATTGTGTACGTCTTACAACAGCAAACTGATCGCCTTGTCCTGTGTCTCTTGTTTCCCAATAGTATCCGTCAAATTTATCAAAGATACCATACTTTTTAACATCTGGGTTTCTTGTTGCAGTTCTTTGTCCTGCACCTACTACGTTGCCTGTAGCAAACGAACTCTTAATACCAAATGTAGCTGCTGAAACACGTCCTGGTTGATATCTAAAAAATCTTTTACTTGTTAATACTGCTGTTTCATCTGCTGGTGCTGTAACTTTTGCGCCTGATTCTTCAGGTAAGTGTAAGATACCCCATGCTTGCGCTCCGCCAATTCCTGTATATTGTGTTGCTGTGTTAGCAACCTCAGAATAATCTTCAGGAGTATTAGACCACTCACTAGGGTTAACATCATATGTGTTAACATCTGCAAATATTCCTAGTGCAACTTCTGATCTAGGTATACCTAGTAATGAAAGTGCAACTTCTGATTGTATTTTATTTTGTTCAACTACCGGTATTGCAGTTTGATCTGTAGCAACTACAACAGGAATACTGTTTGCTGCAGGTTGTGCGCCAGGCGTAACTGGAGTAGTTCTACCTACGTTTATGACCGAAGCATTGTTGTTAATATTGTTTAAACTTGACATTAGTTAATTTTCCCTTTGGCTACTACGAAATTGTTTTGTAGTGCTACTTGTCCGCCATTACCGACTACAGTAATATCACCAAATGCATCTCCAAAATCAATACCAATAGTATTGCTTATCGTATTTATTGTTTTTATCGTTCCGTCTACACCGCCTGTTGGAGGAGTAGTGCTGTGTCCAACTAATCTTACTACATCTTCTAAGTTTAGTCCGCTAGTGCTGTTTACTGTCACTTCGTAGTTACTGCCTGCTAGTTGATTACCGTCACCGCTTATTGTTTTTTGTGGCACATACTCTGTTGCTACAATTCTATAGACTAGTCCTTGTGAATTAGCATTTGCATTGACTAACTGTGTATAACTAGCTCTGCTAAGAAGATCATTTACTCTTGATGCTACAATACGGAATGAAAAAGCACCGTTGGCGTCACCGCCGTTTGTAAATGCAATGTAATCCTCGCCACCTAGCGTTTCTGAATAATCAGTGCTTAGTTCTTCAACATTATTAGTTTTTGTAAGCTCGTTGATAAAACCTGTTAAGCGTCCTTGGTTGGCTGTAAAGTCAAAGAATGCACCGTTTTCTTGATAAACATACTGTGGACTGTTAAAGTCTATTCCTGATTCAATATTAATATTTACACTATCGTATTCAGAATTTAGTACATCTGGATTAGCAATAAACTCACCTGCTGGTCCTAGCAGTACATTTGGTGTAAGCACAATTTTAGTAGCGCCATATGCAAATATGCCTTCGCCACAGTTATCAACTATGTTGGGCGACACAATACCTTTCTGCACAGCACTTATACGCACAGGACCAGGATAATCTCTAAATGTATTGTGTGCAATTTTAACTGTTCTTGACTCGTCTGCAAATAATGGATACCAATCATAACTGTAACTTAAACCACCGCCTGTTATTTCATTGTTAAGTACAGTCAAATTATTTGTAATAGTAGGATCGTAAACATATATTCCGCCTCCAGTACAATTATCTAATTCAATATTTTCAAATAATAAATCATTACCATACAGGTATATAGCATAATTTAAATGCTCTGTCGATGTATCACTTGTTAAATATTGATTCTGTGCATTTCCATCTATACGTAAATCTCTTATTGTAATATTATTATATGTTGCATAACCAGACTTAGGTCTAATAATTGCGTTGCTTCCGGATGATTGCTCTGTTGACCAATATTGTTTTATAATTCTAGTTTGATCACCGCTACCTTTAAGTGTAAAACCATCTGGGACTTCTATTCTTTTTATAAAGTATGTTCTGTTTTCTAGTGTAAAACTATTTTTGTTTTGTGCTTTGGCTGCATCAATTGCTGTTTGTACAGAAACTGTGTCATCGACTACTACTTCTAATGTTGTTTGGTTTGCATAGTATTGATTAGCTACTGTAATGACGTTTGTATCTGTGTTGATGCTGGTTATTTCTGTATCAAACCAGCCTAGTTTAGGACTACCTGGTGCTGTGAGCGGCACATGCACTAGTCCGCTATTTGTATCAAACAAACCTTGATTAGTTCTTTTGCTCCACGGAGTAACATCAAAGTCATAGTAGTCGGTGAATACAATATTACTTAGTGCAACTCCTAGTTCTTTTGGACCTAGTACACTGTGGAGTGTGTAGTCAACTTCTGATCCAACTTTTCTATATATTAAGACATTGTGAGAACTTGAAACCCTACTTACTACTACTTGAATATTTTTATTATTATTAAAATCAGCTATTTCTGTTGGTTCGATAGTAACATCTGCAGCCGCTGTGACAGTACTGATTTTACCTGTGACTTGATCCATTTGTGCAACACGATAACTAAATGTAACTTCGTTACCGCTGTTGTCTGGAGTTCCAAATCCTACTCTAGATGCTGTAACGCTTAGGTTAGAGGTATCTTGGTCAACATTATCTGCACTTGCACCAAACAATCTCAACTTCATTGATGTTTTAAAGAAATCTATATCCGCAGGTGCTACAGAAAATTGATTAGTTTGTGTTCCTGTTAGTGATGTTCCGTTAACCTTTACACTTGTGTTGAATTCTTCGTTTACACTGATTGCTCCACTTACAATAAGATTCCCTTTGATACTTACACCACCGTCTACACTAAGCGCACCTGTTTCAAAATCTATTGCAGTTTGCGTACTTTTAATTTTTAGACCGACAGCTTGATTTAATTCTAACTTTGATTCTGTTAGAGTAGCACTTGTTTGACTGTTAGTAACAAAAGTGATAGTATCATCACTTGCACCCGGTGTAGATTCTGCACTTACAAAAGTTAGTCCATCTACAGATCTAACTCCGCCCAATCCGTTCCAGTTGTTTCCGTCGTATCCTTCAAATATTCCTAGTTGTGTGTTAAGACGCATAGCGCCAGCAACATTTGGAGTGCGTTGTGCTGTATCGCCTGCTGGTAAAACAACAGCGTTAGTACCAATTATGCTGAGATAACCATTTCCTTTAGGATCAATACTTATATTACTGTTATCTGGAACAGTTCTAATTGTTGTGCCACTGAATTCTACATTTTCAATACTGTTAAATCCTATAAAGCTAAAGTTGCCTGCTCCGTCAGTTTTTAAAATATCGCCCGCGTCACCATCTGTGATTCCTAAGTCAGTGAGTGTAACAGGAATACTTGGTTTATTCTGTACATCATCCCATTGTGGATTAGTTGTAGGTATATCTAAGTATTCAAAATCACCGCCAGCCGCTACTGTTAGGTATTGTCCTGCTGTAGGAACTTGACCATTGTCTTTTAATTTTACTGGAGTAATAAAGTCATCGTCAATTTGTGATAATCCAATCTGCCCTGTTAAACCTAAGAAGTTAACAGCGCCTCCGCCTCCACCACCACCACCAGTCATATCAATAAACTGTAAATTACCAGATCCGTCTGTAGCAAGCACTTGTCCAATAGTACCGTCATCAAGATCTAATTCGTTTACACCAATTGTATTTGCGTTTATTACAGCGGCACTTGCTGTCCCTGATAAGTCGCCACCTAATGTGGGGTTTTGTACAGGAATATTTTGGAAACTTATTGTACCTGAACCATTAGTAGTTAGGAATTGACCATTTGTGCCGTCACCAATACCTAGTTGTAGTATTGAAGTTGGAATAGTAGGTCTGTTTTGTAGATCATTATAGTCATTACGGAATACAGTTCCATCTACAACTAGCTGAGATGCTGTGACTGTGCCTATTGCTGTAATATCTAAAGCATTAACAATGCTACTATTTGTAAGTAAAAGATTATCACCATCTGGTAATTCTCTAAACTGGTTACCTGCTGTTGTATCTACTACTAGTGGAAATCTATTGGCCATTATCTCTTATCCTATTTACTATATTTATCGCCTAATTTTTTTAAGTGCTTCACCGGCTGTATCCTTTGGATCTCCGTTAATTTTTACTTGTAACCTTGGACCACGATTGGCGATAACTGTTAATCGTCTTCCATTTTCGTTGGTAACACTTTTACCTTTTGTGCTTTTACTTTCTGGCATTATACTCTTCCCACTACTACTTCAACAATACCTTTAGCATCATCTTCTTTAGTACCAACAGCCTTACCAATAACAGTACCAACTCCTGGTGTGTTGTTAACAATAGCATAACCTGGTATCGCACTTGACACGAGCATATCGCCTCTTTGTACTTTACCAAGCACTTTAACAGGAACCCTTCCTTGTAGTGCAATGCATACTGCAATACCTGGACAGTCCTGATTCATAACAAACGCTGGGTCAGCACTTACAACACCAGCAACTCTATGATCGCCTTTAACATCTGTGGTAGTAACTTCTGCGTCACCACCAAACACTAGTACAGTGCCTACTTCATATTCTGCATCTGCCGAATACATCTCAGCCAAGTCAGCGTAGGTTGATTGTAATTTAGAACCACTTGACAGACTCCAGTCACCTGTTATTGTTCCCGTTGTTGCCGCGGCTCCTGTTGTAAGTTCTCTTGTAAAGGTTTTGGCAAAAGTTCTTGTAGCGTCACCTAAGTCTCTAGTAGCATCATTAGGTATAATATCTGTAGAAACATATCCGTTTACTGCGATATTATCTCCAGTGGCATTACCTAAATTAACAGCACCGTTAAGTGTTGTTGTGTTGGTAACAGTCAATGTGCCTGAAACAGTTGCATTATCATCAATTGCTACTGTGCCGCCTGCACTATCAATAGTAAGGTTGCCTGTGGTAGTATCTATTTCGTTGTCGCTTGTAATACCTATTTGTATATCACCCGCTGTTGATCCTGCTGATGTCAAGCTACTTGCAATGTCTATATTTTGGAAATAACCTGTTGCATATCTAAGATTTGCGTCACCAATATTTACAGTGTTACTATCTTCTGGCCAAATTGCAAGAACAGCTGCTCCTGCACCGGGCCCATCTACATCTAGCATACCAAAACTAGCAACTTTTTTCTGTACAGTGCCGTTGGTTGCTATTATAGCAACGTTACCTGCTTCTGCTTTACCGCTGTATGAACCTATTGCTATACCTGCTGAAGTATCACCCTTTTCATTTTGTGCTTCAATAAAGTTTGCATACATCCATTGTGCCGCCGCAAACGGTGTTACAGTTCCTGTTGTTCCATTTGCAACATCGTATGCTGTATCAGCAGCAGCATGTAGATTACTTCTATCAAATATATCAGGGTCAGTACCTACATCAGCACCATCTGGATCTTTAAGATCACCAACATTTAAGTTACCAAATACAGTTGTATATGCTGGATTAGTTGCATCACCGCCTGATGCTTGTAAACTCTTGCCGCCTTGTATAGATTGTAGAGTAAGTATGCCTGCAGCACCTGCACCAACCTGTGTTAACACCGTATTGTTGTTTAGAGCAAACCCTTGAGCATCAATTTCTCCACCAGTTGTAGTTTTTACAAATTTACTTGCTTCACCTGTTGTAGTTGACTCAACAACTACGTAAGTTTCAGCGCCTGCTGTAGCACCTGTCCTTGTTAATACGCCGGTTGCTGGTGTAGCGTTGAAGTCTGAGTGTTGTATACCTTGACCTTGGTCAACAACATCACTAAATGTAACTTCTGCTACGTTAGCTTGTGAAGCTGTGCTGTTACCCAGTACAGTGTCTGATGCAATTTGTTCTAGTTTTGATTTAGGTATACCGTTGTCTTTAAGTTCAACGTGTCCTCTAGTAACTTTAAAGTTAGCACCATCAAATGCTGACAAACCTAACTTTGCTTGGTTAGTTGAATAGCTGTTGTCGTCTACTAGATCTTTAACAACAATATTGCTTTGTAACCTTTTTACAGTTCCTCCACCAGTAATAAGTGGATTGCTTGATGTTGCTGTAAATGTTGTACCTGCTGTACTTGCACTTGCCCCCAGTGTTGTAAAGTTTGTTGTGCCTTGCAAAACAATTTCATATGTAAAACCTTGTACAACTTCTTGTGCTGATATTGTAATTTGATCGTCAGCTGCTGTTACATATGTATCAGCCTCTTTCATGTTTAATTTACTTTGTACAATAGCGGCTGTTGAATTGACATCATTGTTTACAATAACATTATCGTTGATCTGCATATCAAAGTATGCTGTGGGTCTATCTGGATAACTTACATTACTTGGATCATCATCATTTATCAAACGTCTTGTTGTGAAGCCAATGTCACTTACAGGTGTGCCTGCATTGAATGGCTCTTCTGCAATATTAATAATTTCTTGGAATGGTCCATTTATATATTTCGCACTTCCATCTGTTGTTCCAGCACCGTCTGGTTTTGAATAAACATCTGGAGCAGCAGATTTTAATCCAGCAATAGTACTTCCACTACCTGTTAGATTATATTCTGCTAAACTTGCAATGTCTGGGCCTTTGCTAAAGTAAACTATAGTAACATCACCTAAACCATTATCGTAAAAATCGTATGAGCCTGTAATTGTACCAAAGTTATTAGTTGCACCACTGTTAGTAAGTATCTTACCTGGTACAAAGTTGTTTGGTGAACTTATGCTGTTAGAGTCTAAGTAAATGGAGTAAGTGCCTGTCAACCCCAACATTTGATTTGCATCACCAGTTTCAATTTCAACATCTCTTAGTGTCTTTGCTTTTTTAACACCTTCTGATCTACTGTCTACATAATCTTTGTTTACAGCAGTTGTTCCTGCTGTTAGTAGAAGATCAACTGGAGCAATACCAAGTATTGTATTTTGGTTAGCTTGTAAGTCGCCTGTAAGCGGAACACTACCATTTTGTTGTAGAACACTTGGCCCCAATGGATTTGTTACAGCATTACCTTGTTGGTCGTAGCCTAAACGTCTATTGACATATCCTCTCACAGCACTTTCAACCGGAACAGTATCATTAGCGTTATCACTCATAGCACTATCTGTACTAAATTCAGTAACAACTACACCACGCTTGAATCCAATACCGTCAACATCTGACAAAGCAATACTTGCCGCAAATGTAACAGTACCAGTACCCTGGTCAACTGTAAAGAATCTACCAACACGGAAGAAACCGTCTTGGTCTGTGCTAACAAAAAATACCCTACCTTTATTACGTTCTTGTATTTCGTTTGATTGTGCTGCTTCTCTTGCAGGAAAGCCTAAAATAACGTTTGGATAGTTTGTTTCATTAAATGATCCAGTACCAATGTCTAGGAAGTCGTGTCCTGTTGCTCGACATGTACTAATTTGTATAGTAATTTTTGCAGGAGCAGCATCTTGTAGACCTGCTCTAATAATAATTGGTGAATTGAATCCCTGCGTAATAGGTTGTGATATACCTGTTGCAACAGCTGTCACGTTTGTTTCTCTTACTTCAACAAGCGTTGGAACTAGGTTCACTAATCCTGTTGCAAGGTCGGTCATAGTTGTATATGTTGCACCATTATCAATACTAATTTCTAATGCACCTGTTGTGTTAAATGCAACACCAGACCAGTCGTATAAATCTAAAACTTGTTCATTGGTTTGTTTTGCTTTGACTTTACCATTTGCAGAAGTATTACCTACCTGTCTAACAATAACTTGTCTTTGAGCTAGATTGTAAAATACATCACGTTCCCAACTGCCTTTGTCATTAAGAGTAAGTTTAACTTCACTTATTTCCTTTAGGTCTACTACAGCATATGTGTTATCTTCACTAAAGGTTGTAACTACATCGTGGCTACCACTATTAATTTTAACTTCTCTATAGTTGTATACAATATGTTTCTTACCTCTCCATGATATTACCTTAGG
>MDTB01006051.1_pt1 | contig 31270 bp, 23 predicted proteins | sample 811161 | NCBI WGS metagenome assembly MDTB01 (sample SAMN05326650, study PRJNA326480) | marine metagenome | isolation source: seawater | place: Mediterranean Sea | collected 2009 | reverse complement strand
TACAGATAGATTTACTAAATGGTTAGAAGATCAAATTAAAAAAGATCCAAGTCAATACCTATGGACACATAATCGCTTTAAATATGCGAAAAAAACTCTCTAATTTCGACAATAAATCGTTCAGCTAGATTTTTAGCAGCAACCTCAGTTTTAGCTTCTGTATATATTCTAACTATTGGCTCTGTATTGGATTTTCGTAAATGAACCCATTGATCGGAAAAATCAATTTTGACACCATCAAGAACAGACACTTTATTGTTTTTATATTTTATTGCAATCTTCTTAAGAACTTTATCAATATTCATACCAGCTTCCAATATAATTTTATTTTTACTCATAAAATAAGAAGGGTATGTTGAACGGATTTCGTTAACACTTTGCTTTCGTTCGACTAAAAGTGACAAAAAAAGAGCGATTCCAACTAGGGCATCTCTGCCATAATGAAGTTCTGGATAAATAACACCTCCATTACCTTCTCCACCTATAATTGCTCTTACTCTCTTCATTTCATTTATAACATTTACCTCTCCTATTGCACTAGCCGTATGAGATCCTCCAAATTTATAAGTAAGATCAGCTAACGCTCTAGTGGAAGAAAGATTTGAAACTGTAGATCCAGTTTTTTTTGAAAGGATAAAATCTGCACAAGCTACTAAAGTATATTCTTCTCCAAATAATTCACCTTTTTCATCAACAAATACCAAACGATCTACATCAGGATCTACAGCAATTCCAAAATCAGCTCTATTCTCAATAACTGCATTACAAAGATCTCCTAGATTTTCTTTTAAAGGCTCAGGATTATGTGGGAATTTGCCATTTGGGTTACAATGAATTTTAATAACTTCAACATTCAAAGCTTCCAAAAGTTTAGGAATAATGATTCCTCCAGTTGAATTCACTCCATCTACAACAACTTTGAATTTGGTTTTTTTAATTCTAGATTTATTAATTATTTTTAATGCTAGTATTGCTTCAATATGCTTATCGAAATATCCCGAATTGATATTGATTAATCCCAAATTGTTTTCATCGGCATAATGGAATTTTTCAGCTTGAGCAAAATTCAGAATTTTTTCTCCGGCTTCCTTATCTACAAACTCACCATCTTGATTCAATAATTTTAAAGCATTCCACTGATTAGGATTGTGGCTTGCAGTTATAATTATTCCACCATGACATTTTTCCATAGGAACGGAAATTGCTACTGTTGGCGTTGTTGAAAGACCTAAATCGATTACATTAATCCCCATTGCCAAAAGAGTATTATTTACCAATGAGTGAATCATAAGTCCTGAAATCCTTGCATCTCGTCCAGTTATAATAGTTGCCCGATTATTAACATTTAGTTTAACCCATTGTGCATATGCAGATGTAAATCTAACAACATCAAGGGGAGTTAAGTTTTTATTTGGCAAACCTCCTATAGTTCCTCGAAATCCAGAGATGGATTTAATTAATACCATTTTAAATAATCCTATTTAAATTCTACGTAATTTAATCGATAATATACAAAGATAAAGATCCGTTAATTATTAATAATAAGAACTAGATATAATAATGAGTTACTTAATGTATTAGTATTATAAAAGTATATCAAGCATCTAATTAAAAATTCTTTCAAAAAAACTATTTTTGAGAATGAATTTTTTAGCTCATGTATACTTATCTGGATCTAATGATAAAATAGCAATAGGAAATTTAATTGGTGATAGAGTTAAAGGAAATAAAATAAAACTCTTACCTAAGGAAATTCAATCAGGAGTAACTTTTCACAGATTAATTGATCATTTTACTGATCATAATCAAATTTTTCGCGAATGTGTTATAAAATTATTTCCAAAATATCGCCACTTTAGTAGAGTAATTATCGATATGTATTTTGATCATTTTTTAGCAAAAAATTGGAATTATTATCATAATCTACCATTAAATAAATTTTCAACTGAATTCTATAAAAAAATTATTAAAATTGCCACTGAATTTAATCAGGATATTGAGAGATTTATAAATGCCCTTGTCAAATATAACTGGTTTGAGTATTATAAAACAACTTTAGGGTTATATATCATTCTTAGTCAAATGGAGAAACAAACAAAATTTAATTCAAATTTGGGTACTTCGGTAAGAGACTTAACTGAAAATTATGAGTATTTTGAAATACGTTTTTTTCAATTCATGAAGGAAATTATAAAATTTGCAAAAACTAAAATAAAAGATTTATGAAAACCAATTTTTTACAATTTTTACTTTTTTTATTTTTGATTATTTCAAATGCATTTACGAGCTGTAAAACATCAAAGCCAATAAAAGCTGCAGTAGTTAGTGCCCGTGAAGAAGCCTCAGCTATAGGTATAGATATATTGAAAAATGGTGGAACAGCATTTGACGCGATGATTGCAACTGATTTGGCTTTATCAGTTTGTTTTCCAAACGCAGGAAATATTTCAGGAGGTGGATTTTTAGTATATAGAACTGCATCTGGAGAAATAGGAAGTTTGGATTATAGAGAAAAAGCTCCAATGGCTGCTTCAGCAGACATGTATTTGGATCTAGACGGAAATGTGATTCCAGACAAAAGTACAATTGGAGGATTAGCTATTGGAGTTCCAGGTACTATTGCAGGTTTAGCTGCTATTCATAAAAAATTTGGAACCCTTCCATGGAAAGATTTGGTTCAACCAGCTGTTGATTTAGCCTTAAATGGTTATATAATTACAAATAAACAAGAAAACAGTATTAATGCAAAAATTAATGATTTTATAAATATTAATGGAGCTGAAACATTATACGCGCAGGGATTTAAGGCAGGAGATCGTATCAAAAATTTAGCTTTATCAGAAACTTTGATACGTATTGCTAAATTCGGAAAGGATGGTTTTTATGATGGCCCAGTTGCCAATGATTTGGTCGCTCGAGTTAAAGAGACAGGAGGAATAATAACACATGAAGATTTACTTTCATATGAACCAGTTTGGCGTGATCCAATAAACTTTCAATATAAAAACTTAAATATTTATTCAATGGGACCACCTTCAAGTGGAGGTGTTTGTTTAGGACAAATTTTAAAAATGATCCAACCATATGATGTAGGGCAGTTTGGGCATAATTCTAGTGAAGCAATGCAGATAATAGTAGAAGCAGAGCGTAGATCCTATGCTGATCGGAGCTTATATTTGGGTGATCCCGACTTTAATAATATTCCTGTAAAAAACCTGCTTAATCAAAATTATTTAGATGATCGAATGGCCTCATTTGATTTTGAAAAAGCAACCAAATCAATTGACATAGCGCCTGGAAAAATACCAATGGAAGAAAGTGAAGAAACTACTCATTACTCTATAGTTGATACAATGGGAAATGCTGTGGCAGTTACAACTACTCTTAATGGAAGTTATGGATCAAAAGTATTTGTAGAAAAAGGAGGGTATTTCTTAAATAATGAGATGGATGATTTTAGCAGTAAACCTGGTGTTCAAAATATGTTTGGACTAATTGGAGGTGAAGTAAACTCTATTGCTCCACAAAAAAGAATGCTTAGTTCTATGACACCAACTATAGTAGAGCAAAATGGTAAACTTTCAATGATAGTTGGCACTCCCGGCGGATCAACTATTATAACCTCTGTTCTTCAAACAATTCTTAATGTTTATGAATTTGGAATGGATATTCAAACAGCTGTATCTGCTGGACGGTTTCATCATCAATGGCTCCCAGATGAAATTGTCTTTGAACCAAATCAGTTTGATAAAAAGCTAATTAAAATCTTACAGGAAAAAGAATATAATATTAAAGAAAAATATACAAGAATAATTGGAAGAGTAGATGCCATTCATATTTCTGAAAATGGATTAATAACTACTGGAGCAGATCCAAGGGGTGATGATAAAGCTGTTCATCTATATTAATCATCATAACAGAATGTATAGTGTATATTATAAGTACTATTTTAGTGGACTAATACTATGAAAGAAAGTAATAACTTGATACAAATCGAGGGTGCTCGTGTTCACAATTTAAAAAATATAAATTTAGATATACCTAGAGATCAACTTGTAGTTATTACAGGTTTGTCAGGAAGTGGAAAATCCTCATTAGCTTTTGACACAATTTATGCAGAAGGACAGCGGAGATACATGGAGACTTTTTCTGCATATGTTCGACAATTCCTTGGAAACATGGAGCGTCCTGATGTTGATAAAATTGATGGGCTTTCACCTGTAATTGCAATTGAACAAAAGACTACTTCTAAAAGTCCACGTTCAACTGTTGGGACTATAACAGAATTATATGATTTTATTAGACTTTTATTCGCTAGAGTTGGAACCGCCTACAGCTTTGTTTCTAATAAAAAAATGATTAGCTATACTGATCAGCAAATTCAAAGTTTAATTTATGATGAATACACTAACAAAAGTATAATATTACTTGCACCAATAATAAAATCTAGAAAAGGACATTACCGTGAACTTTTCGAATCATTATCAAGACAAGGTTTTTCTAAGGTAAGGATAGATGGAACAGTACACAATTTAATTTCTGGTATGAAAGTAGATCGATACAAGACTCATGATATTGAACTGGTTATTGATCGCTTTAATGTTAAAAAAGATAAAGAATTTTTAAAGCGCCTTAAAGATTCTATGATAACAGCAATGCATTACGGTCAAGATGTTATCATTATAGTCAACACAGAAGATAATCAAGCACGTTATTTTAGTAGAAATTTAATGTGTCCAAACTCTGGAATTTCATATCCGAATCCAGAGCCAAATAGTTTTTCATTTAATTCTCCAAAAGGTATGTGTCCCTCTTGTAAAGGACTTGGGGTTCAGCACAAAGTGAATTTAAAAAAGCTAATCCCTGATAAGAATCTATCAATAGCTCAGGGTGGTTTTACTCCCCTTGGAACTAATAAAGGTAGTTGGACATATAAACAGATTGAAACAATAGCTAAATGTTATAAATTCTCATTGACTGATCCTATAAATAAAATTCCAAAAAATGCAATGGAAGTAATTTTAAAAGGTAGTCATGATAAATTTGAGATACCATCAAAAAACTTAGGTATAACTAGAACTTACAAAATAGACTTTGAAGGTTTTGAAAATTATATAGAAAATGCATACTCGGATGCCGAGACCGCGAGTATCAAAAGATGGGCCGGGAGTTTTATGGACTCCCATACTTGCACTGATTGCAATGGATCAAGATTAAAAAGGGAATCCTTACATTTTAAAATTCTAGATAAAAATATTGCTGATCTAGTGTCTATGGATCTAAAAGATTTATACCAGTGGATAAAGCAACTACCAGCTAAGTTTAATCAAAATGAAAATATAATTGCTTCTGAAATAGTAAAGGAAATCTTAGTTAGACTTCAATTTTTATTAGATGTTGGGTTAGAATATCTTCAATTGAATCGATCATCCAAATCTCTTTCAGGAGGTGAGGCCCAACGAATTCGGCTGGCAACACAAATTGGATCTCAACTTGTGGGAGTTCTCTATATATTAGATGAGCCTAGTATAGGATTACATCAAAGAGATAATAATCGATTAATTGAATCTTTAATTTCACTCAGAGATCTGGGTAATTCGGTTTTAGTTGTAGAACACGACAAGGATATGATATTGCGCTCTGATTATCTGATCGACATGGGTCCGTTTGCAGGGAAAAACGGTGGTCAAATCATTTCACAAGGTACTCCTAAGCAAATTCTTAAAGAAAAAACCTTAACCTCAAGCTATCTTAATGGAAACCTCTCTATTAAAGTTCCAGAAAAAAAAAGAAATGGAAATGGAAATAAAATCAAATTAATAGGTTGTAGTGGAAACAATCTTAAAAATATTGATATTGAATTTCCTTTGGGAATAATGATTGGTGTAACAGGTGTATCTGGAAGTGGAAAATCTACATTAATAAATGAAACCCTCTACCCTATTTTAAATAATCATATTTTTCAAGGAGTGAAAGCTCCTCTACCTTATAAAAGTATAAAAGGTTTAAAATACATCGATAAAGTAGTTGATATAAATCAAAGTCCAATTGGCAGAAGTCCAAGAAGTAATCCTGCTACTTATTGTGGCGTCTTTAGCGAAATAAGAAGCCTATTTACTCAAACACCTGAGGCTCAGATCAGAGGTTATAAACCTGGCCGCTTTAGTTTTAATGTTATTGGTGGTCGCTGCGAGTCATGTCATGGGGGTGGTATGAAGGTTATTGAAATGAACTTCCTTCCGGATGTCAATGTTGAATGTGAAAGTTGTCATGGTAAGCGTTTTAATCGTGAGACACTTGAAATCAGATACAAAGGAAAATCGATTTCTGATGTATTAAATATGTCCATAAATGAAGCATGTAAGTTTTTTGAACCAATACCTAAAATCTTTAGAAAACTGAAGACAATTAAAGATGTCGGATTAGGTTATATAAGTTTAGGACAGTCATCTACTACTCTTTCAGGTGGGGAAGCTCAAAGAATTAAACTTGCTTCTGAATTATCTAAAAAGGATACAGGTAATACATTTTATATTTTAGATGAACCAACTACAGGTCTTCACTTTGAAGATATTCGTGTACTTTTAAAGGTTCTAAATATTCTAGTTGACAAAGGAAATACCGTTTTGATCATTGAGCACAATCTTGAAGTTATTAAACAAGTAGATTATATTTTTGATATTGGACCAGAAGGAGGCAGAAATGGCGGTGAGATTGTTTGTGAAGGAAATCCCATTGATATAGTTAAACATAAAACTAGCCATACAGCAAAATGTTTAAGGAATGAATTAAAAATAGTTTAAATGTTAGCTAAACCAACTCTTAACATATTTTTTTTCTTAATTATTGGATTATTAGTCCCCAATAAAATTCATGCTCAAACGGACTATATTATTGATGCTAGAATAAATATAAATGAGCAAAGCTTAATTGTTTCTCAAACATTAAATTTTAAAAACTCTTTCAATCGAAAAATAAATAAGATATATCTAAATGATTGGGCAAACTCATATGAAGGCACAGAATCGCCTTTGGTAAAGCATTTAGCAAATCAATTTAATCGAAGCTTTTATATAAGTGCAAAAAGTAAGCTAGGTTACACAGTAATTAAAACTTTAACTGAAGAGAACAAAAAACTTCAATGGTCTAGACTTGACGAGAAGCTTGATATAATTGAAGTTTTTTTAAATTCATATTTAGACCCTGAGGATGAAATAAGTATTCATATAAATTATGAGATAAAAATTCCTGATGACAAGTTTACTGGCTATGGAATCAATTCTAATGACAGAATATTCTTCCGTGACTTTTTTATTAGTGTTTCACCTTTCTTTAATAATAAATGGGCGTTTCAAAGTAATCTAGGATTACGTGATAACAACAATATAAGTTCAAATTATGCGATAAATTGGACCTATCCTGTAAATTATAATCTGTTTAGTAATTTAGATCAAATCAATTCTGATACAATTATTAGAAATAAACATAAATACTCAAGATGGGAAGCAAAAGGTATATCTAGTCCAGAGTTTATTTTTGATGAAGAAAACAAGTTCCAAACGATAGTATTAAATGATGGCTTTACGATAGTAACTGATATATTACCAAATAAAAATGCTGAAGTCGACATTAAGCATTCATTAAAACAAATCCATGATTTCACGAAGAACATGCTAAGTCCTCTAAATCATAAAAAAATATTAATACTTAAAAAAGATTATTTTAAGAATCCAATTGTAGGGATTACAGAAGCTCTTTCTTTTTTAAATCCTTTTAGTGACTCTTTTATTTATGAAACAAAGTTTATAAAGGCATATCTCGCAAGTTATTTACACGAACTTTTAGAAATTGATAAAAGGAAACAACATTGGATTCCAAACGGAATTCAAACATATGTTATGATGAAATATGTAGAATTTTTCTATCCAAATAGTAAGTTTTTAGGAGTTTTAAAAGACTTTAAAATTTTAGGTATTCGTCCATTTAATAGTTATAGTGCAGCCCAAATAGGATTTAATGAAAGTTTTTCGTTTATCTATGAATTCGGAGAGCACGCAAATCAACAACAATCAGACACGTTAGCGAGGGATAAGTTGACAAAATCAAACGAATTATATACGTCGCCATATCATGTAGGGTCAGGTCTTTACTATTTGGATAAATATTTAGGTAAAGACATTCTTCCTAAAACTTTACTAGAATTTACGAATAATAAAGGTTTGATTTCAATAGAAAAAATTATGTCAGAAAAAACAGATAAAAAGTTAAATTGGTTTTTTGGGGACTATATTTCTGATAGAGAAGCTTTTGATCTATATTTAAAAAAAATTGAAAAAGTTAATGACTCGATTTATATAACTGTAAGTGAAAAAGAATTAAAATCAGTTCCTTATAAATTAGACTTTATAAAAAACGACACCATTGTAGCGGAAAAATGGTATAATCACTCAGGAAAGGATACTATTATAGGGACAAAAAATGAGGATTTAGATTTCATAGCTATTAATTCAAATCGATTTTTACCAGAAAAAAATAGATCTAATAATTGGAAATACTTAAAATCCTCTCATGGCCTTAAGCCCTTGAAGTTGACTTTCTATGGGGATAGTGAAAATCTAAAACGAAATCAATTATTTTATCATCCTATTTCTGACTTCAATGCATATGACGGATTCACCGCTGGTATGCGAATATATAACACAAGAGTAAAAAATCAACCATTCGAAATCGATTTACATCCCCAATACTCTTTTAAGGAAAATACTTATGTTGGGTTTTTTAGATCTCGATACCGATTTATAAATCATAAAAGTAAAAATTATTTGAATCAAGTTTTTTTAACTGGAAAGAGCTATCATTATAACACGAACCTGAGATATACTTCTCTGCAGCCTTCATTTTCGATGTATTTTAGGCCTTATGATTTAAGGTCAAACAAACGTCAATTATTCAATGTTTCTTGGTATAATGTTTTTCGAGACCGCGACCCAAATATAGAAGTAACTCCTGACTATAGTGTTTTAAGTCTTTTACATAGATATGAAAATGCAGATGCTGTAAATGTATTTTCTACTAGTTCAAATATAGAAGCTTCTGGAAAGTTTGGTAAAATATATTTTAGTAGTCGGTATCGTAAACTTTTCCCAAGTGGTCGCCAATTTTCTATACGCTTTTTTGCTGGTAAATTTTTATGGCATAACACTACAAATACTCAATTTTTTGATTTTAACCTAAACCGTTCTCCAGACTACTTGTTTCGATACGATTATATTGGTCGCTCAGATGTAACAGGAATTTGGAGCCAACAATTTGTCGCTGCTGAAGGTGGGTTTAAAGCGTTTTTTAATGAATCCTCCGCGAACAATTATATGACTTCAGTAAATGCTTCTATAGGAATTTGGAAATGGATAGAATTTTATGGGGATATCGGTGTATTGAAGAATATTAATCGTTCATCAAGAGGATATTTTGATTCTGGGATAAAATTTAATTTAGTACCTGATTATTTTGAAGTTTTTTTTCCACTCTACTCTTCTAATGGTTTTGAACCTATTCAATCTCGTTATGCAACCAAAATTCGTTTTATATTTTCACCTAGATTAAAAACATTAAGTAGTTTATTCTCACGAAAATGGTTTTAATAGTTAACAAACATAAAGATCAATGAGTTGAGTTACTTAAACTTCAGATAAGTGTTTTTTTGTATTTTTGACATCACTTATGGATATAAGAAACAAGGAAGAAGACCTTAAAATTTCATTCGAAGCCTTCAAAAAGCAAGTTTTATTAGACTATAAAATAGCTGTTACTAGTAGGGAATGCAGTATTCTTGGAAGACGTGAAGTTTTCTCTGGAAAGGGAAAGTTTGGAATATTCGGAGACGGAAAAGAATTACCTCAAATTGCAATGAACCACTTTTTTATAAATGGTGACTTTAGATCAGGTTATTACCGTGATCAAACTTTACTTATGGCTCAAGGCCATTTAAGTATTTCAAATATATTTTCCGCATTATATGCAGATTTAAATCTTGAAAGAGAACCAATGACTGGTGGTCGATCAATGGGGGGACATTTCGTAACACCTAGTAGGAATAAAAATGGAGAATGGATTGATGTTATGAAGATAAAAAATCATAGTGGAGATGTTTCGCCTACCGGCTCTCAAATGCCAAGACTTCTTGGTCTAGCTCAGGCTTCGAAAATTTACCGCAAACAAAAAATAAAAAACAGTAAAAAATTTTCTGACAATGGAAATGAAATAGCTTGGGGAACTATAGGAAATGCAAGTACAAGTGAAGGAATGTTTTTTGAGACTATTAATGCAGCTGGAGTTCTTCAAGTTCCAATGATAATAAGTGTTTGGGATGATGGATATGGTATTTCCGTTTCTAATAAAGACCAAACAACTAAACAAAGTATATCTGAAGCTCTAAAAGGCTTTCAACGATCTGAAAAAGAGGAAGGGTTTGAAATTTTGACAGTTAGAGGATGGGATTATTTAGCCTTAATAGAAACTTACGAATATGCCTCCCGAATTGCTAGGAAAGATCACATTCCATTTCTTATTCACGTTACAGAATTAACTCAGCCCTTAGGTCACTCATCTTCTGGATCTCATGAACGTTATAAGTCTAAAACACGACTTGAATGGGAAAAAGAATACGACTGTAATTTAAAAATGCGTGAATGGATATTGGAAGAAGGCTTAGCATTTGAAGAAGAACTTGAAAATATTGAAAAAGAGGCAATTAGTGAGGTTCGTTCTTCAAGACGTGAATCCTGGAATGCTTATCAAGGTCCAATTTTAAAAGAAAAAGAGAATCTATTAAATTTTGAAGAAGTCTTAAAAAAACAAACTTACAACGATCCTAAAATTCAATTGATTTATAGTCAATTAGAACAGATTGAAGAACTGAGCTTTAAGGATCTTGTATCTGCAGGAAGAAAAATAAATTTACTTTTAGCTCGACATCCTGGTGCTAAGGTTAAAGATTATAAATTATGGTATAAAAGCCTCTTTAATAATTTAAGTGAAAAAATTTCATCTAATTTATATACTTCAAAAAAAGAAGATTTAATAGCATTTAAATCCACTCCTCCATTATATAGAGATGATGATAAAGTTGATGGAAGAATAATTATCCGTGATAATTTTGAAGCATTATTAAATAAATATGATAATCTTCTTGTCTTTGGTGAAGATGTTGGGAAAATTGGAGATGTAAATCAAGGTATGGAAGGTCTTCAGAAAAAGTTTGGTGAAATTAGGATATCAGATACTGGAATCAGGGAGGCTACCATTGCAGGACAAGGAATTGGTCTCGCCCTTCGTGGATTTAGGCCTATAGCTGAAATACAATATCTTGATTACATCCTATATTGTATTCAAATCTTAAGTGATGACTTAGCATCTATGAGTTACAGAACAATAGGTCAGCAAATTGCACCTTTAATTATTCGTACTCGTGGTCATCGCTTAGAAGGTATTTGGCACTCTGGTTCTCAAATGGCAGCTATGATTCATCTATTACGTGGAATTCATATCTTAACGCCAAGGAATATGACACAAGCTGCTGGATTTTACAACACTCTAATGCAAATTGATCAACCTGCTATAGTTGTTGAATGCTTAAATGGCTATCGAATTAAAGAAAAACCTCCTATTAATCTAGGTGAATTTTCTGTTCCATTAGGCAAAATTGAATTAATGAGAAAAGGAGAAGACGTAACGGTTCTCTCCTATGGTTCTACTTTGAGAATTGTACAAGACACTTCTAAGCGGCTTGCTCAGGAGGGTATATCAATAGAAATTATCGATTTACAAAGTTTAATTCCTTTTGATCTCTCAAAAGATATTCAAGAAAGTATCGCAAAAACTAACCGACTACTTATCGTAGATGAAGATATGCCTGGTGGAGCTTCATCATATATTTTACAACAACTTTTAGATAAGCAGAATATTTTTGAATTATTAGATTGTGCTCCTAAATTATTGTCTGCAAAGGCACATCGCCCAGCCTATGGAGCTGATGGTGAATATTTTTCCAAACCATCTAATGATGATATTTTTGAAGCTGTTTATTCAATTATGAATGAATCTAATCCTAAAGAATTTCCTTTATAGAATACAACTTTAAATCTTCCTAGAGTAAGAATAATTTAATAAGTAGCTCTTCTAAAATTTCTTTTGATCCTGCATTTGTTATTGTAATTCCCTTCAACTTTAAATCAGCCTCCATAACCAATTCCATCGCTAAAGTTATTTCACGTGTTTTAAATCTATAAGCAGCATCTTTATATTCCCCAAAAAAAAATGGATTAATTTCTAAATCTTTGTGATTATTACCTGCTACTTTTATTAAAAAAAGCTTTTGAAAATAATTATGTAAAGTGTTTAAAGTAAGAACTAAAGGAAAATCTTTTGTGTTTTTATTCAAATATTGAATGATTTGAAAAGATCTAGAAAAATTACCTAAACCAATGGCTCTTTGTAATTCAAAGCTGTTAAATATCTTACTTATACCTATATGTTTTTCAATATGTTCCTCTGTAATAATTTCACCATCAGATAAAAAAAGACGTACTTTTTTTAATTCATTATCTAAAAAACTCAAATTGGAACCTACATGATTAGCAAGAAGCTGAATAGCTAAAGGGGATAGTTTTATTTTTAGTCTATTTGAATGATTTTGAATCCAAGATACTAATTGGTTATCAAAAAGGGGTTTTACGTTTAAAACATCTCCATTTTTTTCTAAATTTTTAAATAATTTTTTACGCTTATCAAAAGCTTTATTTTTAAAACATATTATTAATATTGATTGTGTCATTGGATTTTCAGCATATTTAGCTAGTAGATCAAGCTCAGAAGAACTCATTAATTGGGCTTCCTTAATAACAACTACATTATAATTAGAAAGCATTGGGTATCGTTTGGCTGCTTCGATAATCTCAGCTACGCTGTTTTCTTTTCCATAAAATTGAGAAAAATCAAAATCTTTAGAAGATTCATCAACTAATTTTAATATTAAGGTTTTAAGAATTTGATCTATAAAATAAGGTTCAGTTCCAGACAATAAATAGAGGGGGGAAAAGTCTCCTTTTTGTATTTTGGATAGTAATGAATAGAAAGGCTGCATTATAAAAATTTATTGCATTTTTACAAAATGGAGAAACTAAATTTTCCGAGCTATAAATACAAGCTTAAAAATAAGCAAAATAAAAACTATATTTTTGATCGAGTACGAAAAAAATGGCTGCTTTGCACTCCTGAAGAATGGGTGAGAGTTCATTGTGTTCATTACCTAATTGATACTAAAGGATATCCTGAATCGATTATTCGTATAGAGCAAGAAATTAAACTTTTTAGTACAAAAAAGCGATTTGATATTGTTGTTACGGATATAAATTTGAAACCTTACATTTTGATTGAATGTAAGGCCCCTTTAATTAAAATAAATCAAAAAACTTTAGATCAAATTATACGCTATAATATGGAATTAAAATGTCCTTATTTAATGATTACTAATGGACTTAACCATTATTTTTGTAAAATGAATCATAAAAAAAATAAACTTTCTTTCATAAAAACGATACCTGAATACAAAATATAAAGATGAAATCAGTAGCTGTCGTCATATTAAATTACAATGGCGTTAATTTATTAATGAAATTCTTAGATGATATAATATTAAACAGTCCAGAGGCTGATGTTATACTAATTGATAATGATTCAAATGATAATTCAGTTAATTGGTTTAAAGATAATTATCCTGATCTTAAATGTATTACGTTGAAAAAAAACTTGGGCTATTCTGTAGGATACAATACTGGGTTAAAACATGTAAAAAATAAATATTACGTTTTGCTCAATAGTGATGTTAGAGTTCCAATAAATTGGCTTTCTCCTCTTTTAAATAAATTTGAAGCTGATCCTGATGTGGCAATTATGCAACCTCATATATTAGATCAGAAAAACAACAATAGATTTGAATATGCTGGTGCAGCTGGAGGTTTCATCGATAAATACGGTATACCTTTTTGCAGGGGTCGTATTAACAACACTGTAGAGGAAGATTTTGGACAATACGATGATGACACTAAAATTTTTTGGGCAAGCGGTGCTTGTTTTGTCATAAGGAACGAGGTGTTTTGGGAATTGGGGGGGTTTGATCCAGATTTTTTTGCTCATCAAGAAGAAATAGATTTATGTTGGAGAGCTTATAATCAGGGATATGTATCGCTATCAGTTGGAAGTTCTAAAGTTTATCATATTGGTGGGGCAACACTTTCTCACTCTACTCATAAAACATACTTAAATCATAGAAATTCACTTCTTATGTTGCTTAAAAACCTTCCTGAAAAGAATAAATTTTCCATTATTGTTTATCGTTTAGTACTTGATGGATTATTATCTATAAATTTTTCATTAAGATTTAAATTTAAATACGCATGGGCAATAATTAGAGCACATTTTTCGTTTTATAAATCAATAAAAAAAATTAATTCAAAAAATGATGATCAGATCAAAAAAGAAAATTATTTTTTTATAAAAAGTATTCTATTAGAATATTTTTTAAAAAGGAATCGTTATTTCAATGATTTGAACAAAAAAATTAAATAAAAACTATTAATTTGCATAATTATAAAAACTTAATCAAATTCATTATGAAAAAAGTTATCGCCTTAATGATCACAGGGATATTGTTGTCTTCCTGCGTATCACAGAAAAAATTCACAGAATTAGAGGAATTACAACAGAATACAAAAAATCTATTGGATTCAACATCTGTACAATTAAATAGCTGCAATGAGGAAAAAGAGTCTGCTCTAGCTCAACTTGCAACTCTTACAGAGCAAAACAAATTTTTAAAAGCCAATAATCAAGATTTAATAAGTAATATTGGAAACCTTACAACTTTATCTCAGAAAGGTGCTGAGAATCTTGAAATGTCTCTTGAAAGTATGAAAGAGAAAGACATTCGTATTCAGCGTATGCAAGATGCAGTCACAAAGAAAGATTCAGTGACTCTTGCTTTAGTAACTAGCCTTAAGGGTGTTCTTGGAAATATAAGTGACGAGGATATTGAAATCAATGTTGAAAAAGGGGTGGTATATGTATCTATTTCTGATAAACTTTTATTTAGAAGTGGAAGCTACACTGTTACAAAGAGAGCTAAAGAAGTTTTAGGTAAAGTTGCAAAAGTTGTAAATGACAAGCCAGATCTAGAATTCATGGTTGAAGGACATACTGACAATGTACCAATAAACAAGGCAGATGGTGTCATTGATAATTGGGACCTTTCTGTAAAGAGAGCTACGGCAGTTGTTCGGATTTTAGAAAATGATTTTGATGTGTCACCATCAAGAATGACAGCTGCGGGGCGTAGTTACTACATACCAGTTGCTGATAACGATACAGCAGCAAATAGGGCGAAAAACAGAAGAACGCGTATTGTAGTTCTTCCAAAACTAGACCAATTTTACGATCTAATCGAAAAGGGAATGGAAGCTGCACAATAATTAAATTTTTACTCCATTGTAAAAGGGTTACCTCTAGGTAACCTTTTTTTTTTAATTGATTCTATCTAAATTTTTATTAAGATTTATTTTATGTAATAATGTATTTTTGCTAGTATGGGAATAAAAAAAAATTTATTGGTATTAAGTGATGAACTTCCCAAAAAAGTTACCCTAGTTGCAGTTTCAAAAACTAAGCCAGTGAATGACTTACTTGAGGCTTATGATGCCGGCCATCGTATTTTTGGGGAAAATAAAATCCAAGAAATGGTTTTAAAATTTGAGGCTCTTCCTAAGGACATCCAATGGCATATGATAGGGCACGTGCAAACTAATAAAGTTAAATACATGGCTCCTTTTGTTAATACAATTCATGCGGTTGATAGTTATAAGTTATTAAAAGAAATTCAAAAACAAGCTCTAAAAAATAAAAGAATAATTAAATGTTTAATACAAATCAGAATAGCACGAGAAGAAACAAAGTTTGGATTACCAAAAGATGAGCTTAATGTACTTTTAAAATCTGCCTCTAATTTTCCTAATGTTAAAATAATAGGACTTATGGGTATGGCAAGCTTCACACCAGATAAGCAGATAATACGTAATGAATTTAAAGAGTTATCACGTCTATTCAATAATCATGATGATCTCGAAATATTATCCATGGGTATGAGTGGTGATTATTTAATTGCCATTGAGGAAGGATCAAATATGATACGCTTAGGGAGTAAAATTTTTGGTGAAAGAGTTTATTGAGATGTATGCGATTCTTGATATCGAAACAACAGGTGGCAAATACGATGAGGAAGGTATAACTGAAATTGCAATTTATAGGTTTGATGGGTATAAAATTATAGATCAATTTTGTAGTTTAATTAATCCTGAAAAAGAAATTCAACCATTTGTTATTAAACTTACTGGAATCAACAACAAAATGCTTCGAAGTGCTCCAAAGTTTTTTGAAGTTGCTAAGCGCATAATTGAAATAACAAAAGATTGTATACTAGTGGCACATAATGCGGAATTTGATTATCGCATTTTGCAAACCGAATTTAGAAGATTGGGATTCACTTTTGAGCGTAGATCAATTTGTACAGTAAAATTATCAAGAATATTACTCCCAGAACAAACCTATTTTAGTCTTGGCAAATTAGTTTCAAATCTTGGGATTCCATTCGTTAATCAACATAGAGCTAATGAAGATGCAAGGGTAACGTTAAAACTTTTTCAAATTCTATTAGAAAGGGATATACATAAAAATATTTTAAAGAAAAATATTCGGATTCATCATCCTAATAAAGCTCCAATTAAATTTTTAAATATCATTGATAATCTTCCTTCTGAAATGGGGGTATATTATATTCATAATAAAAAAAATGAAATTATTTACATTGGGAAGAGCAGAAACATAAAGAAAAAGGTTCTAAGGCATCTAACAGGAACCAATAAAAAAGCAAAGACAATTCAAAATATAATTAATAATGTAACTTTTGCTCTTACTGGTGGTGAGCTAATTACAATTCTTAAAGAACAAAACGAAATCAAAATCAATGATCCTATATTAAATAGTAGAGCAAAGTTCCTTATTTTCCCTATGGGAATTAGAATTGATTTTTTTGATAAATATCCTTACATAATTTCAGAACAAATAAAAAGAAATCAAGAGTACTTGTGTGTTTACAAAAATAAAAAGGAAATAAAAGAGGCTATATTAAATTTTGTTGATGAATTTAATATTTCTATTAATAAAACTAATTTATCGAAAGCCGATAAAGAAGCTTATTTATATAAAAATCAAATATGTAATGATTTTTATGAAGAAGACAGTCCTGATAAATATCAAAAAAAAATTAATTCTCTAATCCAATTTTTATCTTATCCTAATGAAAACTTTTTAATAATTCAAAAAGGAAGATTAAATGGAGAGTTTTCATTTGTGTATATTGAAAATTATAAATTGTTAGGTTATGGCTATTTTGAATTAAATCATCAAATTAAAACAAAAGATCAAATCTTATCAAGATTAGTTTCAATTGAAGAAAGCTCAGACAGTAAAAAGTTAATTCATAACTTTCTTTCTAAAAAGAAATATTTAAAGTTAATACCATTATAGAGCGATGTCTAACAAATCACTTATTTACATTGCAGGACCAACCAGTGTTGGAAAAACAAAACTAAGTTTAGAGCTAGCAAAAAAGATTAATACAGATATTATATCATGTGATTCAAGACAATTCTATAAAGAAATGCGAATTGGAACTGGAATTCCAAGTTATGGAGAACTTTCTGAAGTTAATCATCATTTTATTCATCACAAGTCGATTAAGGATATTTACACTGTTGGAGACTTTGAAAAAGATGCAATAAAAAAATTAGGAAAACTTTTTAGGACTAAAAACACAATTATCATGGTAGGTGGATCTGGCATGTATGCTGATGCTGTTATGTTTGGTTTAGATAAATTCCCAGCAATACCGACTCAAATCAGAAATCAGATCAATATATTTTATCAAAAGCATGGATTAAAATCGTTGCAAAAATTGCTTTTGGAAAAAGACCCAAAATATTATACTAGAGTAGATATTAATAATGCTAAAAGATTAATAAGGGCTCTTGAAGTTTGTATCACTTCAAACAAGCCATATTCATCGTTTTTAGGAAAACAAAAAAATAAACGAAATTTTACTTCTAAAATGATTTTTCTTAATTGCCCACGTAATATTTTATATGATAAAATTAATAATCGAGTCGATTTTATGATAAAATCTGGGTTAGAACTAGAAGTAAAAAACTTGTTAGAGTATCGAGATTTATCTCCACTTAAGACTTTTGGTTACAAAGAACTATTTCCATATTTTGATGGTACTACCTCTATAAAAAAAGCTGTAGATGAAATCAAAAAGAACACTCGAAGGTATGCCAAGCGACAAATCACTTGGTTTAAAAAATATGATAATGCTATTTTATTAAAACCCTCAATCTCAGCTGACGAAATTTATAATTTATTAAATAATAATTAGTTTTTAATATTTAATTGGCCTCTAAAAAATTATTAATATTAGTTTGAATACGTTTTGATATATTTTTATGTGGTACTTTTTTAAATTTCTCACCTAAAATTTTTTCATATAATTCAATATAACGTTTCGAAATAGATTTAATTCGGTCAGATCCAATTGATGGAAGTTTTTGCTCTTCAAGACCTTGGAAGCCTTCTGAAATTAACCATCTTCTAACAAATTCCTTGGAAAGTTGCTTCTGAGCTTGTCCTTTTTCTTGTCTAATATGATACCCTGATTCGTAGAAGAACCTCGAGGAATCAGGGGTATGAATTTCATCAATCAAAATAATTTCACCATCAGATGTTTTTCCAAACTCATATTTTGTGTCAACTAATATCAATCCTTGTTTTTTTGCAATCTCAGTACCCCTTTTAAATAGTTGGAAGGTATATTTTTCTAATAAATCATAATCATCTTCACTTACAATTCCTTTTGAAATAATTTCCTCTCTTGAAATATCTTCATCATGTCCTTCTTTAGCTTTTGTAGCTGGTGTAATAATAGGTTTTTCAAATTTATCGTTCTCTCTCATTCCATTTGGCAAAGAAATACCACAAAGCCTTCTTGAACCACTCATATAAGTTCGAGCTGCATGTCCTGCCAAATAACCGCGTATTACCATTTCAACCTTAAAAGGCTTACATGTTTTTCCTATAGATACATTTGGATCTGGACTGCTAATAAGCCAGTTTGGTAAAATATCTTCTGTTGAAATTAACATTTTATTAGCTATTTGATTTAAAATTTGTCCTTTATGAGGAATTCCACCGGGAAGAACAACATCAAAAGCAGATAAACGATCTGTTACAATCATTATTAGTAAATTATTATTCATATAGTATAAATCACGAACTTTACCTGTATATTTATTTTTCATACCATCCAATTTTAGATTGGTATACATGAGAGTTTTAGGCATTTTCAATTATCGTTTTCTATAGTTTTGTATGCATCAATAACCTTCTTGACTAATGGGTGTCTAATTACGTCTTTATCGTCAAGATATATAATACCAATTTCATTATAATTTTTTAAAATTAATAGAGCCTCTTTCAGACCAGAAATCATTCTTCTTGGCAAATCAATCTGGCCCGGATCACCAGTTATAATAAATTTTGCATTCTTTCCCATACGTGTTAAAAACATCTTCATCTGAGAATGTGAAGCATTTTGAGCTTCATCTAGGATTACAAATGCATTATCCAAAGTCCGTCCTCTCATAAATGCAAGCGGTGCTATTTGAATTACACCCTTTTCTAAATGGTTTTGCAGTGTTTTAACTGCTATCATATCACGGAGAGCATCATATAAAGGTTGCATATAGGGGTCTAGTTTTTCATGAAGATCTCCAGGAAGAAAGCCAAGGTTTTCTCCAGCTTCAACTGCTGGGCGAGTTAAAATAATTCTTTTTACTTGTTTTTCTTTAAGTGCTTTTACGGCTAATGCAATCCCTGTATATGTTTTTCCTGTTCCTGCAGGACCAATTGCAAAGACCATATCATATTTATTCATTGACTCAACTAAACGCTTTTGATTAAGTGTTTTAGCTTTAATTTGCCTACCACCTACTCCATGAAGAATCATAGTTTCAGTTCCCCCATTAAAAATATCTTTATCATTTTCAGCTGACATAATAATTCGTTCAATAATTTCCTCATTCAAAAAATTATATTTTCCATAATGTGCAACAAGCATATCAGCTCGTTTAGAAAATTCTTCAAGAATACTTTCTTCTCCATATGCCTTTAAATTTGTTCCCCTTGCAATAATTTTAATTTTAGGGAAGTAGGTTCGAAGTTTTGCAATATTTGAATTTTGATTTCCAAAAAACTCTTGTGGATTTAATTCATTCAAATCAATTTTTATTTCATTCAAAGGCTACAAGTTTAAAATGCTTTATTTTTGTTTAAACTGACTGATAATACACTGGGTATAAAAATAAAAAATTTAACTCAAATAAATATATAAAAAAGACTTTATGGCCATCGTAACTTTAACTACAGATTTTGGACATAAAGATTACTCTGTATCCGTAATAAAAGCTGCACTCATACAACAAATTCCTAAACTTTCAGTAATTGATATTTCTCATCAAATAAGTCCGTATAACCCATCTGAAACTGCCTATATCTTAAAAAATGCTTTTCGAGCTTTTCCAAAAGGAAGCATTCATATTATAGGTGTAGAATCAGAATGGACTCCTGAAAATATTCATTTAGCAATTGAATTTGAAGAACATTACTTTATTGGAGCTGACAATGGTATTCTATCAATGATTATTGATGATTTAAAAGCAACAAAAATTGTTGAAATTAATATACATCAAGCTATAGTAAGTTCTTTCCCAGTTTTAGATGTATTTGTCAAAGTTGCTGCACATATCGCTCGCAGAGGTGCTCTTGAGGTTATTGGAAAAACTATTAGCGAAATTAAAGAATTAACAAATATTAATCCTGTAATTAATCCAAAAGGAAATCAAATTCTAGGAACTGTTATTTATATTGACAATTATGGTAATTTAATAACTAATATAAAAAAAACACTATTTTATAAAATTGGAAAAACCAGAACATTTACAATATATGCCAGAAATATAAAGTTTAAAAAAATTTATAATGGGTATAGTGAGTCGATAGACTTCACTTTGCCAAAAAATAAAAGAGAGGAAGATGGTAAAAAGCTTGCTTTATTTAACTCTGCAGGACATTTGGAGTTAGCTGTATATAAAAGTAATCAAAAAACTGTGGGTGGTGCAGGATCTTTATTTGGATTAGATTATCGTGACCCTGTAACTATTAAATTTGAATAAAATGTGGAGTATAGCTAAAAGGGAATTAAGATTTTATTTTAGTAATATTACTGGATATTTATTTATATTATTCTACTTTACAATTAATACCCTTTTACTTTGGTTTTTAGACACTCCTTTTTTATTATTTTCAACTGGTTTAGCTGACCTAAGTCCATTTTTTGAAATAAGTCCTTGGCTATTTGTCTTTCTTATTCCTGCAATAAGTATGCGTAGTTTTTCAGAAGAGAGATCAACAGGTACTTTAGAACTTTTATTGACTAAGCCTATAAATCCCTTCGAAATCTATTTAGGAAAATTTTTAGGGATTGCTATAGTTCTAATTATTACTATTTTACCAACAACAATAAACATATTAGGCTTAGTGACGCTTCTTCAACCCAATTCAAATTTGGATTTGGGAAATATATTTGCATCTTACCTAGCTTTAATTCTTTTAAGTATATTATTTTTAAATATTAGCTTGTGTATTTCAATTCTTTTCAAGAATCAAATAACTTCTTTTTTAGTTGCATTTTTAATTTGTTTTATTCAATATTTTTTTTGGAATTTTATAGCAAATGTTTCTTCACTACCGTCAACTTATATATTGATTTCCAATCTAGGTATTCAAGCACATTACTTAAATTTAATTCATGGATTGCTTAAGCTAGAAGATATGATTTATTTTTTAGGACTTGATATTGCCATTTTTATTTTAGGTATAGAATTGATAAAAAAAGAACAAGCCTGATGCAGCAGATTAAAAAGCCATTATTGATAGTTTTATTTGTAATAATTGTGATGAATTTGAGTCGTGATTTATTTTTACAATTTGATTTAACTCAAGACAAACGTTATAGCTTATCTGAAACTACTTTATTGGAAATTAATAGATTAGATAAGCCCTTAAGAATTGATATTTTTCTTTCTGGGGATTTACCTGTTAATTATTTACGTTTTCGAAATGAATTAGATGCATTAGTTTCACAATTAATGTATAACAGTGACAAAATAGTTGTCAAATACATTGACCCTTTTGAAGGTAGAAACTCAAAAGATGTTATCCAAGAAATGAAGAAATACGGTATGGACCCAGAACTAGTGATTGAAAATAAAAATGGAAACCGAATGGAGAGTTTAATATTTCCTTGGATGATGGTAAATTATAATAATAAATCAGAGCTTATTCCACTATTAATTAACCAGCTTGGAGAGACAGAAAATGAAAAAATTACTCGCTCACTTCAACAAATGGAGTATAATATTATGGATGGAATATACAGGGTGAGGAACAGTCAGAAAAAGAATCTTGCGATATTGACCTCTCATAATACTAGTAAAAATATTAAAATCGTTGATTTACTTCAAAACTTAAAACCTTATTATAATTTAGCTGCATTTGATCTTAAAATACCTGAAATTACTCCTGAACAAATTTTAAAGAATCTAAACAGATTTGACGCATTGATAATTTCCAATCCTAATGAAGCTTTTTCACAAACTGAAAAGTATATCTTCGATCAATACGATCTTCAGGGTGGGAAAATCCTATGGATGGTAAATGGAATGTCAATAGATCGAGATAGTCTTTTTAATAAAATGGGGAAGGCTTACAGCCTTAATAATGAACTTAATTTAGATGATTATTTCTTTCATAACGGTATTAGAATACAAAAAACATTAATACAAGATATATATTGTGCACCTATTGTATTAGCAAGAAATAATGATAATAACGCCCAATACATACCATACCCTTGGGTATATTATCCTCTCTCAGAGCCAGAGAAAACCCTGATTGGAAGGGATATAGGTCCTGTTTTAACTCAGTTTGTAAGCTCAATAGATACTATAAGTAATTCATTATCAAAAACTATGTTAATAAAAAGTTCAAAATTTACAAAAACTCCTCTAGCACCAACTTTGATTGAATTAAATCAAGCAACAAAAAAGATTTATCCTTCTGAATTTAATGAAACTTCGAAGGCAATGGGTTATTTAATTCAAGGTAAACAAAAATCACTTTTTAAGAATCGTATTAAACCTTTTAAAAATAAAAATCATTTAGAATTTGGTAAAACAGAAATAATTATATTTTCTGATGGTAATATATCCGAAAATCAAGTTGATAAGGGTTCTCCTTTAACATTAGGTTATGATAAATGGACTAATAATTTTTATGCTAACCGAATATTAATAATGAACAGTATTCATTTTTTAACTGGTAATGAAAATCGTCTTGCTTTGAGAGATAAATCGTGGAAGTTTGCAATTTTAGATAATCAAAAGATAAAATTAAATGGAATGTATATAAAATGGCTAATGCTTCTTACACCAATTATTTTAATATTAGGTTCAGGTATGCTAAATCAACTTTTAAGAAGTAAACATATAGATGCCTAACTGTTGATAAGTTTCTTTTAATTTTCAATGCTTTTCAAATATATTTAGTTAATTGTTCTTTTTATTATTTACATTAATATTCAATTATTTTAAAAACATTTAAAGGATTATAAATGAAATTTATCGTTTCAAGTGCATCTCTTTTGAAAGAACTCCAAATGCTTGGGGGTATTATTAATGCTTCAAATACACTTCCAATACTTGATAACTTTTTATTTGAAATAAATGGAAGTATTCTTACAATTACTGCTTCTGACTTAGAAACTACTTTTTCTTCAAGCATCAATGTGGAATCTGAGGGTAATAGTATTATTGCTTTACCTGCAAGATTACTTTTAGATACGGTAAAAACTTTCTCTGAACAACCACTAACTTTTTTAAAAACTGAAAAAAATACTGTTGAAATAATTGCTGATAATGGAAAATATGCTGTGGCTTATGTGAAAGGCGAAGAATATCCTAAATCAGTCCAATTAACTGATGCAAAATCAACAAAAATTCAGGGAAATATATTATACAATGCAATTAACAGCACTATTTTTGCTAGTGGGAATGATGATTTAAGACCTATCATGAGTGGTGTCTTTTTTCAATTTTCTAAAGAAAATTTAACATTTGTTGCAACTGATGCTCATAAACTTGTCAAATATACTCGAACTGATTTCACAACTGATGAAAATGCAGAGTTTATAGTTCCTAAAAAACCATTACAAATTTTAAAAGGTATTTTACAAAGCATTGATAGTGAAATCAATTTATATTACAATGAAACTAATGCGCAATTTAATTTTGGACACTCTATATTAACTTGTAGATTAATTGATGGAAAATATCCCAATTACGAAGCCGTGATTCCAAAGGAAAACCCTAATAAAATGGAAATTAATCGTTTAAGATTTTTAAACTCTGTGAAAAGAGTAAGTATTTTTTCTAATAAAACTACATATCAAATTCGATTGAATATTGCAGGGACTGCTATGAAAATTTCAGCTGAAGATTTTGACTACAGCAATAGTGCAGAAGAACGTCTAGATTGCGACTATCAAGGAGAAGACATAAAAATCGGTTTTAATTCAAGATTTTTAATTGAAATGTTGAATGGATTAGACTGTAATAAAGTTAAACTTTCTATGTCTTTACCAAACCGAGCGGGCCTCTTAACACCAACAGAAAGTAATGAAGAGGGAGAAGAAATAACTATGCTAGTTATGCCTGTAATGCTCAATACATAAAACGGTAACTTCCCTTTTTATTAATAGGATGTTTTGACACTCTCAGAAAGTCTTTTATAGGTTCCATTTTCAAGTTTTTCGCGAATTGCAGAAAATGCTTTTAAGGTAATTTCAACATCCTCTAAATTATGGGTCGCTGTTGGAATCAATCGTAACAAAATTAGCCCCTTAGGTATTACAGGATAAACAACAATAGAACAAAAAATTCCATGGTTTTCTCTTAAATCATGAACAAGAGCCATTGCCTCAGGTATACTCCCCTTCAAGTAGACAGGTGTTACACAACTCTCTGTGGTTCCAATATCAAATCCACTTTCTTTTAATCCATTTTGGAGTGCATTTACATTTTCCCATAGTTTTGCTTTAAGCTCAGGACGATTACGCAACAAATCAAGGCGTTTTAAGGCACCCTTAACTAATTGCATTTGTAATGATTTTGCGAACATCTGGGAGCGCATATTGTATTTTAAATAGTCAATTATTTCTTTGTCGGCTGCTACAAATGCTCCTGTGGAGGCCATCGATTTTGCAAATGTTGCAAAGTAAACATCAATTTGATCCTGGATTCCTTGCTCATTTCCTGCTCCTCGACCATTTTTACCCAAGGTGCCAAAACCATGAGCATCGTCTACAAGAAAACGGAATTTATATTTTGATTTTAGAGCAACTATATCTTTTAATTTTCCTTGCTCGCCACGCATACCGAAAACACCTTCAGAAATTACCAAGATTCCACCACCAGTATTTTCTGCAACTTTAGTTGCACGCTGAAGGTTTTTTTCTAGGCTTTCTACATCATTATGCTTGTATGTAAATCGTTTTCCTATGTGGAGTCGGACACCATCTACAACACATGCATGGGCATCAACATCATAAACAATGACATCATCTTTAGCTACTAATGTATCAATAGTAGATAATATACCTTGGTAACCAAAATTTAGTAAATATGCAGCTTCTTTATCTACAAATTCTGCTAATTCATTTTCGAGTTGTTCGTGCAGTCCAGTGTGACCTGACATCATTCTAGCTCCCATTGGATAAGCCGATCCGAATTCAGCCGCAGCATCAGCATCAACTTTCCGAATTTCTGGCAAATTGGCTAATCCCAAATAATCGTTTACACTCCATGTAATCACCTCCTTGCCTTTGAATTTCATTCGATTTGATATTGGGCCCTCTAATTTTGGAAAAACAAAATATCCTTCTGCTTGTGAAGCCCATTTTCCCAAGGGACCTTTATTCTCATGTATTCTGTCAAATAAATCTCTCATTTCTTAGCCATTTCATTTATATATTCAATATTATTTTGAAGCTCATTATTAGAATCGAAAAAGCCTTGTTCTTCCATCCATTGTTCATTATAAATTTTACTCATATATCGTGATCCATGGTCAGGAAAAATTACCACGACTTCACTATTCTCATCAAAATAATTGTTTTTAGATAATTGGCATACAGCCTGCATAGCTGCTCCAGATGTATATCCAACAAAAATTCCTTCTGAACGTGTAACCTTTCTTGCAGTATGAGCGCTTTCCTCATCAGAAACTTTAATAAACTGATCAATTAAATCAAAATCAGTAGCTCCTGGAATTAAATTTTTACCCAAACCTTCAATGCGATATGGATAAATTTCTTTGGGATCCAATTCCTGAGTCTCGTGGTATTTTTTTAAAACAGAACCATACGCATCTACACCAATTATCTGAATATTTGAATTTTTTTCTTTTAAATATTTTGCAGATCCAGATATTGTCCCACCAGTTCCACTGCTAGCGACTAAGTGGGTGATTTGGCCATTTGATTGTTTCCAAATTTCAGGTCCAGTTGAATTATAATGAGCCTCAATATTTAACCCATTAAAATACTGATTGATATATACTGAATCTTTAATTTCATTATTTAAACGTTTTGCTACTTCATAATAAGAACGCGGGTCATCTGTTGGGACGTTAGCTGGACAGACATGAACTTGGGCTCCCATAGCACTTAACATATTAATTTTATCTTTTGAAGATTTTGAACTTACCGCTAAAATACAATCATAGCCTTTGATTACTGAGACCATTGCTAAGCTAAATCCAGTATTCCCTGACGTGGTCTCTATTATTGTATTTCCAGGTTTTAATATTCCCTTTCGCTCAGCTTCTTGAATAATATAATTTGCTATTCGATCTTTGTTTGAATGACCAGGATTAAATGCCTCAAATTTAGCATAATAATTACCTTTAAAACCTTTGACTATTCGGTTAAGTTTGATTAAAGGTGTGTCTCCTATCAATTCTAAAATATTTTGATAGGGGTTCACAATGTTATTCATTTTTTTTACTTCAAATAGTTTTACAAATTTAATAAAAAAAATTAGTTTGTCTCTTTCTCTAATTGTAATATAAAAGCATATTCTCTAGCTATTTCAACTAAAGCATTGAATCTCCCAGATGAACCACTATGTCCAGAATCCATATTAGTTGTTAAAAATAAAATATTGTTGTCAGTTTTATGATCACGAAGTTTCGCAACCCATTTTGCAGGTTCCCAATATTGAACTTGACTATCATGATAGCCAGCCGTTATCATTAAGTTTGGATAATCTTGTTTTCTGACATTATCATAAGGAGAATAAGACAACATGTAATCAAAATAGATTTTATTTTTTGGATCTCCCCATTCGTCAAATTCTCCAGTAGTCAATGGAATGCTTTCATCTAACATTGTGGTTATAACATCTACAAAAGGAACTGCTGCAATAACACTACGGTATAATTTAGGAGCTTGATTTACTACTGCGCCCATCAATAAACCTCCTGCAGAGCCACCTAAAGCATGAAGATGTTTTGAGCTTGTATAGCCCTCCTCAATTAAATAATTTGATGCGTCGATAAAGTCATTGAAGGTATTTTTTTTGTTAAGCAATTTTCCATTTTCATACCACTGACGTCCCAAATATTCTCCACCTCTGATGTGTGCTATCGCAAAAATGAATCCGCGATTCAAAAGGCTTAAACGATTCGATGAAAATCCAGGATCAACTGTTGATCCATAGGAGCCATAGGCGTATAATAATAAAGGAGTTTCACTGCTATAAGTTGTTTCTTTATGGTGCACAATAGATATTGGGATATTCACGCTATCACGACTAACAGCCCAAATACGTTTTTCTAAATAATTATCTATTTTAAAATCATCATCAACGATTTTACGTTGCTTTAATATTTTTTTTGTTTTTGCAACCATGTCGTATTCAAATTGAGTACTCGGTGTAGTTAGCGAAGTAAATCTAAAACGAAATTTGGAAGTATTAAAATTTGGGTTATGTCCTCCATATAAAGAATATGTTTCTCCAGAAACAGGAATAAAATAGTCTTCGGAGCCATCCCAACGTTTAATTTTAAATCTTGTAAGTCCATTTTCACGTTCAGTAACAACAAAATGCTCATTGAAAATTTCTATATCTTCTAATAATACATTTTCTCTATGATCTAAGATGTCATCCCAATTTTCACTATTTGGATATGAGATGGGTGCCTTAGATATTTTAAAGTTAAAAGCTCCATCTTTATTATTTAAAATATAAAAATAGTCTTCATATTGATCAACAGAGTATTCTAAACCACGTGTTCTTTTCTGAACGAGTTGAAATTCTGATAGGGGTTGACTAGATTTAACAAACTGACATTCACTTGTCAAAGTGCTATATGAATTTATAAATATATATTCCCTAGATTTAGACTCTCTTAAATAAACTGAAAAAGTTTCATCTCTTTCATGAAAAATCAATGAATCTTGAGTATTTGGTTTTTTAAAATTATGCAAAAAAACTTTTTCAGAGCGAAGGGTTTTAGGGTTCTTTTTTACATAAAAAAAATAATTGTTATCTCCAGCCCATGCGCTTCCTCCAGAAGCATTTTTAATATTAGTGTCTTTTGTCTCTCCTGTTATTAAGTCCTTTACATAAATATCGTATTTTCTTCGTGACTCAATATCTATTCCATAAACTACTTTAGTATTGTCTGGGCTTACATTTATTCCTGCTAAATGGAAATAATCATAACCTTCAGCCATTTTATTACAATCAAATAAAATTTCTTCCTTAGCTTTTATGGAATCTTTTTTACGAGTATATATAGGGTATTGTTTTCCTTTTTCATAACGAGTAATGTACCAATAGCCATTGAAAAAATATGGTACGGATTCATCATTTTTTTTAATTCTTCCTTTTAATTCCTTAAATAATTTATCTTTAAATGACTTGTAACCTTTTGTCATTTTTTGATAGTAATCATTTTCTCTTTCTAAATAATCAATAACTTCAGGATTTTCACGCTCTTTCATCCAATAATAATTATCAACTCGAATATTGTCAAATATTTTTAATTGATATGGTTTTTTTTCGGCAATTGGAGCCATTAAGTTTCTTTCAAAATTCATTATAACTTTCTTTTTACAAGATGAGAAAACAAAGATGACAAATATGATAAAAATAATTTTACGCATAAACATTCATTTTTGATAAAGTAGTTAAAAAGTATTCATGATGTTCTTCAGTGTAATCTCTGTGGGTAACAATCCTAAGCTTTCCTTCGCCAAGACCCATAATTAGGATTTGTTTTTCACTAAGTTGATTAACAAAACTTGATTCATTTAAATCACGCTTAAGTGAAAAAATAATAATATTAGTTTCAACTGGTTGAACTTCGTAAATAAAATCTAAATTATTTAATACATTATAAATTTCCTTAGCCCTTCGATGATCTTCGTTTAGAGCTTTTCTATGAAAATTAAGAGCATAGCTGCCTGCTGCAGCTAAATAACCTGCTTGACGCATACCGCCTCCAAAAACCTTTCGTATTCTAAGAGCTTCTTTTATATTATTGACTGACCCAACTAAAACAGATCCAATAGGACATCCTAGTCCTTTGCTAAAACATAATGAAATAGTATCAAAAAGTGATCCATATACTTTGGGATCTTCCCTGGTAACTTCTAGTGCATTCCAGAGTCTAGCACCATCAAGATGAAGAGCAAGCCCTTCCTGATCACATAATTTTCTAATTTTATTAATTTCTTTAGTATCATAAACCGCACCTCCACCCTTGTTAGTTGTATTTTCCAAACAGACTAACTTTGTTCTAGGACTATGATAAAAATCTGGAGGATTAATACATGCCTTTATTTGTTTTGCGGTAATTTTTCCTCTATCTCCTTTAATTAATTTACAGGAAACTCCAGAATTAAAACTCACTCCCCCGCCCTCGTAGTTATAAACATGAGCATAATGATCACAAATCAATTGATCGCCTTGTTGAGTATGAAGTTTAATTGCTGTTTGGTTGGTCATTGTTCCAGATGGGAAAAATAATGCCGCTTCTTTACCAAATAATTCCGCAACTTGATTTTCAAAATAATTTACAGAAGGATCTTCCTTAAAAACATCATCACCAACCTTAGCCATAAACATAACTTCCAACATTCCGTTCGTTGGTTTTGTTACTGTATCACTAATTAAATTTACTAACATATTTAATAATCACAAGAAAATGAGCCAATTGGAGATCCGTCAGGTAGACGTTTAACTGGAGATGGAATAAATTCTTTGGGTCTTTCAAAATAACGAGCTATCTCCATACGGTAAACCTCAGAAAAATCAGCTTCATCTTGACCAGCAAGCCAACGATCTAAGCCTATCAATTGATTGTGAACTATATTCTTAACAATAGGGTTTGAAAAATGTTGCTGTCCTAAATACATTAAATGCTTTAAAATATTAGTTTTTACTATATCATTAATTTGATAATTATGACTGTCGCGAGGTCTTACTTTAAAATGATTCTTTATCAAAAGGGTTAATGTCTCTTTCAAAGAAAGTTGATTTGAATTGAAACCAGATTGAGTAACTAGACGATTTGCTCTTTCTGGATGCAATAACATCCCAATTATTGCATCACTCAAGCTATTAGCTATGCCAAGGTAATCAAAAGTTACGCCTGTTTGGGATAGAAAATTCTCTCTGGTTCTAGGGTTTGAAAATGAACGTGGTGGAATTAGAATTCTTAATTTTTCTGGAACTTTTAAAGATTCAGGATTTAAGGATTCTAAATATGACATTAGAGCATTTCGTTGAGTAGTAGCATCTACTACATTAACATTGTAAATTCGTGGTCCCTTTATGGAGTAGTCATAATCAACACCTGCAATTAACTTTACAACTGCTTCAAGTTGATATCTATGTAGTAAATAAATTGGAACAAAACGATCTTC
>MDTB01177270.1_pt1 | contig 31281 bp, 31 predicted proteins | sample 811161 | NCBI WGS metagenome assembly MDTB01 (sample SAMN05326650, study PRJNA326480) | marine metagenome | isolation source: seawater | place: Mediterranean Sea | collected 2009 | reverse complement strand
TATTATTTGGTTAATGGTGGGCGTGATAAGAATTGAACTTATGACCTCTACGATGTCAACGTAGCGTTCTACCACTGAACTACACGCCCAAAAATTTAACCTTTAAAATTTTACCCAATTTTACTTACCTATAAAATTAAAAAAATATTTTATATATTTAATATATTCAATTAAAATTTTCGTAAAAATGATTGTCTGTAATTTATAGTTCAAGTTGAAATTTTTATTTGAAAATTTAAGTATTTTAATTAAATCTAAAGTTCTTCCTGCTGCTAAATTCTTTTTAGCTGTTAAGCTTTCAGATCTCAAGGTATTTAGACCTAAAATTTTAGGAATTAAATATATTTTATATCTTTTTTTTACCCTTAAAATAAATTCAAAATCTATGGCATAATTTATATTTCTTGAAAAACTTCCTATATTTCTTATTATTTTTTTCTTAAATAAAACTGTAGAAAAAGGAAAAACATTTTTATGATGTATATCATCTAAGAAATTAGATGCTTCATCTTTTGAGGGATAAATATACATTTTTTTTCCTTTTTCGTTAACAATTTTGGTCATCGATCCAACCAGCATTAAACTCTTATCTTCATTTAAAAATCTTGTTTGCGTTTTAAGCCTGCTCTTATTTGAAAAGTCATCGGAGTCCAAAATCGCTACATAATCTCCAGTGCTTTTTTTTAAAGCAAAATTAAGAGCTTCAATTCTACCTTTATTTTTTTTAAAAAAAAATTTCTTTATTTTCTTGCTTTTATAATTTTTTATTATTTTTACAGAGTTATCTGAGGAACAATCATCTACTATTATTAATTCAATATTTTTATATGTTTGACTTATTATAGAATTTATAGCTCTCTTCAAATAATTTGATGTATTGTGAACAGTCATTAAAACTGAAACTTTTTTATTACGCATTTTTACAATTTAAAAAAGTGCTTAATTTGTGATGAAGTAATTTTTTTACCAGCTTTATTGTATAGATAATTTTCATACCATTCTGCGGTCAAATTAACACCTTTCATAAAATCAATTCTTGTTTGCCATTTCAAATATTTGTTTGATTTTTTACTATCTAGATTCAGAGAACTAGTTTCTTTTAGTTTGTTTTTTCTGTTACTGCTAACTTTTATTTTAATTCTTTTTTTTAAATTTTGATTAAAATTATCTACTAAATTTTTAACAGATTTATTTTTTTGTAGAGGTCCAAAATTCCATGCGCCAGAAAATTTTTTTCTTCTTTTATATAAATTCATACTCAAGATTAAATAACCATTAACCACATCTAAAATATGTTGCCAAGGTCTTACAGATAACGGATTTCGCAATATCAAAAATTTTTTGTTTAGTGCTCGATAGCAATCAGGAATAATTCTATTTTTTGAAAAATCACCTCCACCGATTACATTCCCTGCTCTAGCAGTCGCAACACCAACGCCCCTGCTTCCTAAAATATGTACATAAGGAAAAGTAATTATTTCTGCTGCGGCCTTAGATGCGCTGTAGGGATCGTAGCCTCCTAGCTCGTCATTCTCTTTTAAAGATTTAATTTGTTTTTTTTTGATTTTGTAACACTTATCTGATGTAATAATTACTAAACTTTTAACAAAATTCGAATTATGAACAATATTAAGCAAATTAATTAATCCTCCGCAATTAGATTTAAATGTTGTATGTGGATCTTTGTAACTATCAATTACTAAAGGCTGAGCGGCTAGATGAAATATTATGCTTGGTTTAAAAGACTCAATTTCATTTTTTAATTTTTTATAATCTGAAATATCACCATATGAATTTTTAACCTTACGAAAATTTACAAAACTTTCATAAAAACTTTTTTTCTCATCCTTTAGAGAATATCCTTTAACAAATGACCCAAAGTTTATGAGGGTTTCTGTTAACCAAGAACCTTTGAATCCAGTATGGCCGGTTATAAAAATTTTTTTTTTTGAAAAAAATTTGTTTAATTTTCCCACGGAGTAATACCCTTTTTGATTAACGAACTTAAATATTCTTTTTCTTTAAGCGTATCCATACACTGCCAGAATCCTTTATGTTTAAATCCAACAAGTTGTTTTTGTTTTGATAGTTTTTCCATTGGTTTGCCTTCTAGCATTTCTAGAAAATTACCCTTTAAAAACTGAAAAATTTTTTGATTTATGACCATAAAACCACCATTTATCCAACCGCTTTCGGCTGCTCTTTTTTCTTTATACGTCGTTATTAATGATTTGCTAATTTTTACTTCCCCCCATCTTGCGGGAGGTCTAACTACAGTCATAGTTATAATTTTATTCATTTTATTGTGAAATTTTACAAGTTTTTTAATATTTTGATTTGTTAATCCATCGCCATAGGTTAAATGGAAGCTTTCATTTTTACTAATATATTTTTTAATTTTCCTTATTCTTCCTGCTGTACCTGTCTTCAAACCTGTATCTATGAAATTAATATTATATTTTCTTTTGTTTTTTAAATATTTCTTAAGTTTTTCTCCCTTATAACCCAATAAAAGATAAAAATCGTTAAAGCCATTTTTTTTATAAATATTCATTATGTGTTCGATTATTGAAAGTTTTCCGATTTTGATTAGTGGTTTAGGTTTATTTTTTGTTTCAACCGCTATTCTCTGTCCAACCCCACCACATAATATTATAACTTTCATATTTTAAAAATTTTTAAAATTTTGATCAAATTTATTTACTACTTTTGTGATATGTTTTACTTCATTTTTTTTTAACTCTGGAAATAGAGGTAAAGAAACAAGTTCTTTCCAAGTTTTTAAGGCATTTGGTATTTTAGATCTATACTTTCTATAAACTGTCAATAGTGGTAGTGGTTTTAAATGTACGCTACTTGCAATACCATTTTTTCTTAGATACTTAATTAGTTGATCTCTTTTTTTGCATCTTATAGATAACATCCAGTACGACGCGTTTCTTAAATCATATGGAAAGGTGAATCTAATATTTTTGCAATTTTTCAGTTGAGCAATATAAAGCTTAATTAAATTTGTTCTCGAATTATTTAACCAATTGATTTGTTTAAATTGACTTATTCCAATTGAAGCCATTAAATCATTCATATTATATTTAAAGCCTAATTCTTTAATATCATAATCCCAATGGTTAATTTTACTTTTTGAATTTGATAAACTTTTTTTGTGTCTAAGAAGAGGATCTTTATCCCAACCATGAAAGCTAAATGATCTTAAATATTTAATCTTTTTCTTATCATTTGTAACAATCATTCCACCATCCCCAGTGGTCATAATTTTTTTTTCTTCAAAACTAAAACAACCAAAATCACCCCAGGTGCCTAGTTTTTTTCCTTTGTAAGTGCCTCCACATGTTTCAGCACAATCCTCAATTACTGTTAACCTATTTTTTTTAGCCCAAGGTATAATTTTTTCCATATGACATGGGTGACCTCCAAAATGAACAGGAATAACCGCAACGCAATCTTTTGAAAACTTGTTTTTTAAATCTTCAAAATTCATATTTAAATCATCTTTATTTATGTCTACAAATACTGGTGTAAGACCGCAATAAATAACGACTGCAGCCGAAGCACTAAATGATATAGCAGGCACAAGAACTTTTTTACCTTTTTTAAATTTATTTACAGCCAATGCAGTGTGTAAAGCAGCAGTGCATGAGTTTACGCCTACGGCATGTTTAACTTTAAAGAATTTACTCCACATGCTTTCAAAAGATTTAACTTTTGGACCATATCCAACCCAAGATTTTGAAAAAACTTTTTTAATTTCAAAAATTTCTTTATTACTTAAAGCTGGTTTAAATAGTCTAATTTTATTTTTTTTCATAATTGATTATTCTAACAAAAATTTTTTTAAATAGGTTTAAATAGATACTTGGATAAATAATATTCATCAAAATATGTTTATAAAAATTTACATAGTGTAATCCACCTTTTTTTCCATTTTTAAAGATATTTATAAAGCAGGGAAAAAAATCTTTTAGAGCAAAATTTTTCATAATGAGGTAATCAATCGTTCTTAAACCTTTTTTTTTGTACATTTCTAATAGTTCTGGTATTCTAACAATCTTTATAAAATCCCATAAATTTTCCCAACTTTTGTGGCCATAAGTAGAAACGATTATAGGTTTACTTTGAATCAATGATTTTGAATTTTTAAAAGCTATTGCGTAAGTCTCACAATAAAAAGTTGTATTTTCAAATGTAGACCACTCTCCAGGTTTAAACATTTTTTTTCTATCTATATACTTTAGGTTTTTTAAAAACATCTCTCTTTTATAAATGCATTGAAATATTCCAAGTAAAAAATCCCATGAAACTTTATAGTTTATCAGATCAAAAAACATTACTTTTTTATTTTTTTTAATCTTTGAAAAAATCTCCATCTTTTTTGGTAATTGATAACTGTTAAATGGTTTTTGTAATTTAGAAAAAAACTTGCTCTGTAAAAAATTGCTATTTATATACATAAAGTCAATATCTTTATTTTTTTCAAAATTACTATTAAGTATTTTGAATGACTCTGGCTTTAAAATTTCATCATCTCCAATGACCCAAACAAATTCTCCTTTAGCCATTTTGACTACTTTGATATAATTTTTGATGTATCCAACATTTTTTTTGTTTTTTGAGTAAATTAAATTAAATTTTTTTTTGTAAGAATTTATAATTCTTTTACTTGAAAAATTATTACTGTTGTCAGAAATACAAACTTCAAATCGTAATTTTGCAAACTCTTTTTTTGAAATTAATATTGAGTTAAGACAATTGTTTAAAAGATCGGGTCTATTAAATGTAGGAATGCATATAGATAATTTCATTTTTTTTTTTGTTCTAATAATTGTAAGAAAAATCTGTAAAATCTTTATTTAAGTATTTTTGATAATTTGTTTTGTCAATTATATGTAACATAGGCAGATGAAAAATTAATTTCCCACCCTTTTTTATAAACTTTATTTCTTGTTTTATTACCTCAGACCTAAACGACCAAATTAATACGAGCAAATATTTAGGTTTTCTTTTTCTCATCTCTTTTTTTGAAATAATTTTAATATTAGAGCCGGGTGTATATCTTCCAAACTTATATGGATTGGCATCACAAATGTATTTAAGATATTTTTGATTTATACCACAATGATTTAAAACAATATTTCCTTTCGTGGAAGCTCCATAACCAATTATTTCATTTTTATGAATATTTGTAAGTAAAATTTTTAAAAACTTTTTAACATTATCAATTCTTTTACCTAAATTTAAAAAACTTTGATTATTTATTTTTTTTTCATCATCTAAAACCGTTTGAATTTTCTTTAAATTCGAAGAATGTTTGCCCTCTTTTTTTGCGCAGACCACTTCGATGCTTCCCCCGTTGATTTCATTAAAGGATACATCGATAATCTTAAATCCATTTTTTTCTGCAATTTTCTTAAAAGTGTTTAATGTGTAGTAGGTAACATGTTCATGACAAATCTGATCATATGTTAAGTTTTTTAACAATAAGGGAAAATAAGAAAATTCTGAAATCCAAATTCCATTTTTATCTAACAAGTCAAATATATCTTTAGTAAATGAATTTGGATCTTCTATATCATAAAACATTGCAAATGAAGTGATTAAATTAAATTTTTTTTTAAAGTCTATTTTTTTTAAGTAAATATTTAATTTTTTTTTTGAAAAATAGTCAGGAATTAAATTAATTTTTTTATTATAATAATCTAAGAATTTTTCTGAAGAAGGATCCATACCAAACAGAGAAAGATCTTTTCTTTTGTTTGCAAAAAAATTTAAAAAAGTTCCATCATTAGAGCCTATATCTAATAAATTTGAATTTTTTCTTAAATATTTAAAATCATTAAATTTTTTGAATTTTTTTTTCATATGGTTAATCATATATTTACTTAACGAAGTCCTATATCCGTATGTAGAACCGTACATATCATCTAATGGTGCCAATTTTGAAAATTGAATCAGATCACAAGAATTACATTTGTATAAATCTAATGGATAAGACTTAAGCTTATATTTTTTTGATTCATAAAAAAGACTGCTTATTGGTTGAGAGCCAAGATCAAGAATTTTTTTAAAGCTTTTTTTTCTACAGTTTCGGCATTTCATAATCTAGAATAAAATTTTTTTATCATATTTAATTGATAAGTCATTTACTTCATTAAACATTTTTTCGTTAATCATATTTTTTATTATTTCCTTCTTTTTTTCTCTTGATTTAGTATCTAATTTTCTTGGTAAATTTTCTTTTTTTAATGATTTGTTTGTAAAATTTGAAACTTTAAATGATAAAAATTTTGCTAATTTTCTTATTTCATTTTTTGTGTTTACTGCAAAATTATCATAGGAAAGTAGATATATCTTACCTTTTTTTTTAAAATTTTTATACTGCTTAAGTGAATTTTTTAAACTATGAAGATAATAAAAAGTATATTTTTCTGCATGATTTAATTTTAAAAATAATTTTTCTTTTCCAAATGTGTAATAAGGTAATAAAATATTATTTTTTTTAATCATCATGGAATATATTCTTGGATTATTATAATTATATTTTAATCTATTTTTTGCTTTTACTCTTTTATATCTATTTATTAAGGAGAAAATATTATCTATTGGATGTCTAAACGTATAAATTAACTTGTAATTAAAATTAAATTTTTCAAATATCTCTATCATTGATAATAAGTCATGAGACATAAATACTGGAAAATTATTCTTTTTTTTTATTTCTTTAATAACGTAATCACCATCAGGTTTTTTTAAATTTTTTAGAAAATTCTTATAATTTTTATCTTTTGTGACACTGCTATGATCGCTTGGTCTTAAATTAATTTCCCTCGAAATATTAAGACTATAAATATTTTGATTGAAATAAAAAGCTAGTAAAGATTTAGCAGCATCTAATCGTATCGATTTTTTTTTAAGTAATGGCATTAAATTATCTAAAATAGCTTGATGCTGAAATGCGTAAGCACCTTTTAAAGAGGAAATTACTGGACCAACCATTGATTTTCCAGATCTAGTGACACCGTCCACAAAAATTAATTTTTTAGGTAATAAGTTTGGGTGAGACCAATTTATATTCATAAAGATTAATTTTTATATCATAAAATTAGTAAAGTAAAGGTATATGTTCAAAACTTGAACAGTATAAAGGTTTTAATATAATTTCATTTCAAATTCTTTAAAATTTCTGAAAAATCTTTTATTTTATTGATAGGGGGAAATCGAGAATAGTTTTCCAAAAATAAATTTCTTGCCAACTGACTACCTGATCTGTTCCAGTTTTCCTCAATTCTGTCCCAATTATTGTTTAAATAGTCTTTTAATTTTTCTACAGATGTAAAAATCATTTGATTTTCTATTAGTTTATTAAAATCTTTTTTATTTTCTTCGTGAATAAACTTAAGATCTAAAGGTAGAAAAATTACTGAGGGTAAGTTCATATTTAAACCATAAACAAATCCTGTGCTAAAATCATTGTAAATTGTTATTTTTGAACTTGTTATTAATTTGTTAAAACTTGTTTCTTTATCAATTTTGAGTGAAGAATTATTTTTAAGAAAATTATCAAAATTAAAATAAATTTCTTTTTTATAACTCGAATGTAAGCGTAGCATTAAATTTTCTTTTATTTTATCATTTAAATTAGAGATTAAATATTGTGATTGATCGAAGATTATTTTGCCGTATTCAAATCTATCATAAGGAACAATTCGATTTCCTGAAGACTTGAAAACAAATAACGCTTTTTTTTTTGTTTTATTATTTTTTTTTCCGATCATTGTAAAGTTAAATGCTGGGTAAATTTTTTTACTAAATTTATGATTTCCCCAGGTTATAAATCCATCTACTGGTTTTATTTCAGCTCTAAATTTTTTATCATAATATTCTAAATAACCGGCTCCATGCTGTCCTAGATAATATTTACTCCCCTGTTCAATTTTTTCTGCAATCCAAAATTGAGTTGGCCCTCCGTCAGCAAAAGAATTTGAAGAAAAAATCATTTTTGGATTATCTGGCCATCTCAAATTTTTAATAAAATCTTTTATTTGAGTAAAATTTTCTAAAACTGTTAAAGGTAAATAAAGACTTAAAATTTTATTTAGTAATGACTCAAATTCATCTTCTGGGGAATCTTTAAAAGATAATTCATTTCTCAAATTTTGATCTATATCTGACTTTTTGTATCGAATATGTGGATAATAAAAAAACTGTAATTTATTATTTAAATAAAAATTTAATTTTAATTCTTCTCTTAATCGAAAATAAGAACTAATAACGAAAAAATCACTTTTACGATTATCTTTAAAGCGACTTAATAAATTATATACAGAAACAGGTAGAAAATTTTTTTTTCCATTTTTATATTTGGATTGTTTTTTTTCTTCAAAAAAGTCTTTTTCGGAATACGAAATTTTTAAATCATTTTGCAATTTGATACTTTTAAAAATGTTAGAAATTAATATTGCATCAAAAATTCTATCATTCGAATAGTAGTTAAATGTTGTAGCATCAATAATTGGAAATGAATTTTCTTTGTCTTTTATTAATATAACCTCATTTATTTCATATTTATTAAGACCTTTTTTAATAGTTTGATATCGATTGTAAGTTGCGTAAGTAAAATCTCTCAGCCATTTACCAAGAATTATGCTCCAATATCTCGACGATTTTTTTAAACCATGAATTCTGTTTAACTCATTCGAAATTCTTATAATGAATTTATCATAAATTTTACTTAGATATTCTGCATCTCTTTTTAATAATTCTTCTGACAAACCATAAGGTGAGAGAGTCTTATAATCATCAATTTCTTTTTTGTCTTTTAAATAGTGAGACTTTATTAATTCGTTAAAAAAAAAAATTTCACTATTTTTTGGCAAGTCACATTTATCATAAAGAATTAAAAAAGCTGCCATTTACAGATTTGCTAAAATCAATTTTCTGATAGTTTTACATACTAAACGAAGTGATTTATTTTTGAGGCCAGGAAACACTGGTATTGACATAACAGATCTGTAGTAAGCTTCTGTGTTCTTTAATTTAGGGTACCTTTTAATACTTTGATAATATGGCTGGTTGTATATTGGTAAGTAATGTAAATTTACACCAACCCTTTTTTTCCTTAATTTTTCAAATAGTTTATTGTATGAAATTTTAATTTTTTTAAAATCAAACTTAACAACACATAAATGATGAGTTGATAAGTTTTTTTTAGATAAAAGTTGAAACTGAATTGGCAAATCTTTAAATGATTTTTTGTAAAATTTTACAACTCTGCCCCTTTCGGCATTAAATTTTTTTAAGTTATTGAGCTGACTTATGCCTAAAGCAGCTTCGATATCATTCATTCTGTAATTAAAACCTAAAATTTGTTGCTCATAATACCAATAATATTTATTTTTATTTTTATAAAGATTATGATTTCTTGTTATTCCATGATTTCTTAGCATCTGTAATTTTATATATAATTTTTTTTCATTCGTAGTAACTATTCCTCCCTCAGCAGTTGTGATTGGTTTGACTGGATGAAAGCTAAAAACAGTTAAATCAGAATATTTGCAGGATCCAATATAACTATCATTTATTTTTGCTCCTAAAGCATGTGAAGCATCTTCTATAACCTTAAATTTATACTTTTTTTTTAGTTCAAAAATTTTTTTCATTTCAGTTGGCTCGCCTGCAAAATGAACAACGACTAAAATTTTTGGTAGTTTGGATTTTTTTGTTTTTTTAAGTTTTTTTTCTAATGCATTAGTATCGATATTGAAAGTCTTGGGATTAATGTCAACAAAGTCAACACTAGCACCGCAATACCTTGCACAATTTGCGGAAGCAACAAAAGAATTTGCTACGGTCCATAAATTTTCATTTGATTTAAGATCAAGCGCCAAACAAGCTATATGCAATGAACTAGTAGCACTGCTACTAGCTATACCAAATTTTGCCTTTACTAATTTGCAGATTTTTTTTTCAAAAATTTCAACCGTTTTTCCTTGTGTTAAAAAATTTGATTTTAATATTTTTTTAACTGCTAGAATATCATTATTTGTAATTTTTTGTCTGCTGTAAGGTATCATTCAATCGTCAGATAATTTTTTTAATTTCAGGTACGCTTAAAAAAGTTTTGTTATTATCAGATGAATAAACAAAGTTTTTTTCTACTGATTTGCCTTTTTCTTTTAAACCATTTATTTTATAATTTTTATTTAATTTGATACTTGGTTGTAAGACTAAATGGTCCCGAAAGTTTAATATTAAATGGGATGAATTTGCAGCACATAAAACTTCATGTATTTTTTCACCAGGTCTTATACCAATATTTTTAATTTTAATATTAGAATTTAAAGCTTTTATAATATCGATAATCCTAATTGACGGAAGCTTTGGAATAAAAACTTCCCCACCTTTCATTCTAAAAAAAGATTTTATCACAAAATCAACACTTTGTTCTAAACTTATAAAAAACCTTGTCATTTCTGGATGAGTAAGTGGTATAGAACTACTTTTTTTTTTTATAAGAGATTTAAAAAAAGGAATAACAGAGCCACGAGAATTAATAACATTCCCATATCTAACAACTGAAAAAATCGTATCTTTGTGAACAGATATTAAGTTTGATGAAATTGTAAGCTTATCAGCAGCAAGTTTAGTTGCTCCGTATAAATTAATAGGATCTACTGCTTTGTCTGTTGAAAGAGTAATTACTTTTTTTACATTGTTATCAATGGAGGCTTCAATCACATTTTGTGTGCCTAAAATATTTGTTTTTACACACTCTTGGGAATTGTATTCTGCAGCTTCTATTTGTTTTAAAGCAGCACAATGACAAACATAATCTACATTTGTTAAAGCAGTATTTATTCTACTTTTGTCTCTTATATCGCCTAAAAAAAATCTAAGTGTTTTAAATCTTTTGTGGCTTGATAGTGTTTCTTTTAGTTCAAATTGTTTTAATTCGTCTCGAGAAAAAACTATTATTTTTTTGCATTTAAAATCGTCTAATAGTTTCTTGACAAAATTTTTTCCAAAAGAACCTGTTCCACCTGTTACTAAAACTGTTTTATTGTTAAACATTTTTTTTAATCAATTTTATTTTATTTTTTGACATATCTATAAACTTATTAAAATACTCAATATTAGTTTTTCTATGGGTAACCATAATAAGAGTAATTTTATTATAATACTTGTTTAAGTCTTTCAATATTGAGTTTTCTGTGGACATGTCAATTGCATTAGTTGATTCATCTAATATCAAAAAAGACGGATTATCTGCAAGCGCTCTTGCTATACAAATCCTTTGTTTTTGACCACCAGATAAAGTGACTCCATTTTCACCTGTTAAAGTATTTTCTCTTTTTTTTAACTTTGAAATAAGAGGTTTAAGTTTACAAATATTTATTATCTTCCAAAATTTTTCTTTGTTTAGGTTTTTATTATTTAAAAGAATATTGTCTTTTATTGATCCGTCTATCATATAACTAGATTGTGGGAGATAATTAAATTTTAATCTTTCATATAGTTTGAAGTTTTTAATCTTTTTGCCATTTAAATTAAAAGTTCCTGAATTAGATTTTCTTAGACCAAGAATTAATTCTATTAAGGTACTTTTTCCAACTCCAGATAGACCTTTAATTATTATTTTGTCTCCAGCATTGATCTCTAGATTAATTTTTTTAAAAACTGGATTATTTTTATCATAACTAAAAGAAACGTTTTTTAATTTTATATTTTTAAATTTAATAAAATTATCTCTAGTTTGAAAATTGATTGGTCTTTTATTAATTTCTTTTGAAATTGAGTTTATAGCTGGGACCCCAGCAATAAAAGTCTGAATAGAAGCTAAAATTTTATTTATGGAAGGAACCATTCTTGATGCAGCCAACATAAAAATTGCGATAATAGGTAAATATTCTTTAGATGATTTATTATCATTAAGGAAAAATAAAATTATTAAAGAAATTAAAACAATTGTAAGTAACTCAAGATAATGTCTAGGGACTTGAACAAAAAAAGCTATTAATTTTTTATAATAAGCTGAAAAAGAATTATTACTTACATATTTATCAAAAAAATATTTTTCAATATTATGAATTTTTATATATTTAAACATTGAAAAACTCTCATTAATATTTTTTATTTGATTGTGTTCAAATGTTAATTGTTTTGAAGCCCAATTTTTGATTTTCACCTTTGAAAAAAATAAAAATGGAATAAGAAATAAAAGAATAAATACTGAAACTGAAAAGAAAGTAATTCTATAATCAAGAATTATAAGTAAAGTAAAGATTGATAAAAATACAATAATTTCATTAATTAAAAAAATTAGTGAATTTATGCTTTCAACTGCTTGGTTTGATTGTAAGAGAGTTTGACTTGTATATTCCGAAGAATTTTTTTTAAAAAAAAATGAAGTATCCTTTAATATATGGCTGCCCAATATTTTTTTAGATAATTGATGAAAGAGTGACCATCTAAAGTTTTCCCTGTAGTAAGCAATAAATATAACAAAAATTATTTTCAATATAAAAACTGTCAAAAAAATTACAAGAGATAATATTATAAGTTCTAGATTATTAAATTCAGAAGAAAAAGTTTTTATAAAGTTATTATTTTCCAAAAAATTTAAAAACTCTACACTAGATTTTCCTCCAAGAATTAAAGTTACAAATGGAAGAAATACTCCGATTGTAATAGTTTCTAAAAATGATGTAATTAAAATTAATAAAAGTAGAATAAAGAATTCACTTTTTTTTTTTACGCTTATAACTTTTAAAATATTATTCATTCGAAAAAAATTTATTTATCTTTTTTAAGATTATTTAATTTTTTATATTCTGCTTTTAATTCGTCATATTCTTGCATTTTTCTATTCATATAGTTTATTGTGAGTTTAATTTTTTGTGTTAAACCTCTTGGCGTGAGTATGTAACTGTATGCTAATTTATTTTTACTTTTTCTGAAATTCTTTAACTTTATAAGTCCTTTTTCTTTTAGACTATTTATACAATAATTGAGTTTACCTAAACTAAAACCTAAGTTTTTAGCCATCGCTCTTTGAGAATTTTTACTCTTTAAATCTATTTGTCTTAAAGTTTCAAATTCATCTTTCTTTAATTTCATACAATAATCTACAATAAAAAGACCTTAATGTAAATGATATGTTCAATAATTGAACAATTCTTGATTATTATATAATTGAATATAAGCTTGAGCTAATTTTTAATATTTTCTTTTGAAAATCTTTTTTACAAGTTTTAAATCTTCTGGATAATTTATATCAATAAATTGGTGCTTTAATAAAAAGTAAATCGATTTATTTGGTATTGGTTTTTTCTTATTTAAACTTAAAATTCCTTTTCTTGTATAAATATAGAAAGACCCTGAGTCTAAGTATATATTTGGAAGGTCTTGAGTTCTAAACAATTTATATTTTGGGAGTAAATAATTTATATAATTTCCTCTATTTATAAATGATCTGAGAAAAAAATTGTTAGCTTTCACAACTGGACAAAGAAAGTCTGCTTTTCTCTTTTTTATCAGTTTAAAAGCATTTTTTAAATCAGAAATTTTAGTCATAACAGATGTGGGATAAATACAGAATATATATCTTTCTTCAATTTTGATTTTTTTTATTGTATCTAAGAGAACTTCATACATTGGGGTGTAGTTGTCTGAGAGTTTTTTATTTCTCAAAAAAGGAACTAGAGCTCCACTTTTTCTAGCTATCTTTGCAATATTTTTACAGTCTGTGGAAACAATAACCTTATTAAACAGTTTTGAATTAATGGCTAATTTAATTACTAAAGATATAATATGCGTATTGTTAATTTTTTTTATATTTTTATTCTTAATTCTTGTGCTGCCTTTTCTAGCTGGAATTATGCAGATAGACATTTATAAAATTATATTGTTAAAAAATTTAGTGAAAATGGGATATCCGGTATAAATTTATTTGGTTTCCTTTTAAAAAGTACAAAAGAACCAGAAAGTGCTGTATTCCAAGAGGATTTTTTTAACAATAGATTATTAAAAAGCTTCAAGTCTAAAAAAACGTCTAAATAATAAGTTTGACCCTTGTTCGGAAAGTCAATTTCGTATTTTTTTAAAACTTTTGATTTATGGTAATTTATTTTTGCTTGTTTATTTAATTCTATTTTATCAAATATTAAAAAGTTAATTTTCCATTTTTGTTTAATTTTATATTTTTTAATTCTTGAATAGTAATTTCCTAAAGATTTATAAAATATGTTATTTATTTTATCTAAATTTGGTTTTTTCTTTTTCTCATATGAATACTTGATTTTTTCAAGAGCATTTGATTTTAAAGTAAGGTTTAATTTTTTTTCATCAACGATAAATTTATCTTGATTAATTTTAAGAGTTTGTCCACCAAGCAAATTGAAAAATTTAAAATTTTTATTGTTTAATTTTTGAAGCGTTACTTCTTTTGGTAGGGCAACAAACTTATTAAGACTAAAAAATTTTCCAGAAACTTTATAGGATCCCCCGCTGGGAAAAAAAGCACCAGCGCCTAAAATTTTTATTTTCTTTATAGTTTTATTCATGCTTCTGGTTATAATTTTATCTCTTTCATTATTTCTATCTATATTAAGAAAGCATTGGGGATATTCGCTTGCTGCTCCAATATTAAAGGTACAAATATCAATTTTTGATTTCATCTTTTCTTGAACAAATTTTTTAATTTTTTTTATATGTTTTAGGTCTATTGGATTATCTACGTTATTATAAAATAGCTTATTTGTTTTATGACATTTAATTAATATTGATGTATCTAAATCGTATTCTATATTACTGTCTATTCCTTCATTATTATTTGTCATTTGTGGAATAATTGCGACTGAAATATCGGTGCTTATTCTGTTAACTGTCCATTCCTCTAATTCTAAAATATTATTAAATCCGATTTTTTTTATTCTATTTTTGATAATTGGTAATTTAAATTTTTTTATTATTACTACTGTATTCTTTTTATTGATTTTTTTTAATAAAATTGGATCAAAATGATCGCAATGAAGGTGGCTTATATAAATATATTTTGGATTAATATTATTTATTATTTTTTTTCCACCAAAATGCAAAGGATCTGAAATCCAAGCGTTCTCATAGGTTGTACCTACCCAAGGGTCACAAACTAATTTTGTTTTTCCTGACTTTATTGATAAAAAAGAGTTTGAATAATGTTGAATTTCCATAAATTTAATTTGAACAAATAATTCTCAATTTTTTTTAAAAACTAACCTTATATTTTTTTAATATTTCTTTTCCTTTTTCAAATGAACTAAAGTCAATAATATCATCAGTTTCTATTGATATATTAAACTCCTCTTCTAATCCAGATATTAGAGTCATATGGCCTATAGAGTCCCATTCAGGAATATCGTTATATTTTAAATCGTTTGAAACCTTTGATGTCTCTATAGAAAGAGATTTTGAAAAAACATTTTTGTATTTTTCATTGTTATTCATTAGTTTAATCTCTTAAATTTTTAATGACGCTTTCTACAATGTTACCTGCAGAGAGTCCATGTTTTTTTTGAAGATAGTCATAACTTCCGCCCACAGAGTAAGTATCTTGAACACCTAACCTTACATGTTTTACAGAATTTTTAATTAAAGAATTATGTTCGGCTATAGCGCTACCTAGTCCTCCTATTACATTATGTTCTTCAACTGAGAAAATTATTTTTGTCTCGTTTGCCTCTTCAATTAATTTTTTATCAATTGGCTTTATTGTATGCATATTAACAACTGAAGCACTGATCTTCTGATCTTTTAATAATTTTGCTGCTTCGAGACTATTATGGACCATCCTTCCTGTGCAAAAAATTGTTACGTCTTTTCCATTCATCAATTTTATTCCTTTTCCAATTTTGAATTCATAATCTTCTTCATAAACTATTGGATTATTTGCTGTACCTGTCAGTCTAATATAAACAGCCTGATTATTTTCAAATGCAGCCTCTAAACTTTTGACAACTTCTAAAGAGTCAGCTGGAGAAATTATTGTAATATTTGGTATAGACCTTAAGATACCTATATCTTCAATACAACAATGAGTATAACCTAAATTACCTAAAGCTAAACCACTTGCTAATCCCACAAATATAACCTTGTGCTTCATGTATCCTAAATTAACTTTTATCTGCTCGCAGCATCGAATAGTTTGAAATGGAGCGAAAGTAGTTGTTACAACATCAAAGTTTTCTGCAGCAAGTCCAGTTGCCATTCCAATCATATTTTGCTCAGAAATTCCTAGTTCAACATATTGATTTGGATTTAGTTTTCTAAATCGATCTAATCCAGCAGAGGTAGATACATCACTGCTCAAAACCATAAGTTTTTCCATTTTTTTTGACATCTCCAATAAAGCCGTACCAAATGTAGCTCTTGAACCGATGGTAGACCACATCTTAATTTTTTTTTGATCAATTATCATTAGCTTCCTGTAATTCTTGTATTGCTTTTTCAAAATTTGCTTTTGTCATCACAGCATGGTGCCAATCATTATTATTTTCTGAAAAAGAGAAACCTTTTCCCTTAATTGTATTTGCTATTAAAAGATGAGGTAAATTTGATTTATAATCTAAAGATGAAAAATAATTTAATAACTCTAAAATATTGTGCCCATCAGCTTCTTTAACATTCCAACCAAAACTCATCCACTTTTCTTTTAATCTATTCGTATTCATTATATTTTTAGTAGACCCTGTTTGTTGAAAATTATTCTTATCAATAATAACGATTAGATTGTCTAATTTAAAATTGGGTGCAGCTAATGCACTCTCCCAAATTGAGCCTTCATTACATTCACCATCGCCTATTACTACGTAAACTTTATTTGTTTTTTTTCTTCTTTTTGCTCCTAAAGCTAATCCTAAACCTATAGATAAACCAATTCCAAGAGATCCAGTAGAAAATTCAATTCCATATTTAGAATTTTTAACAGGGTGGCCTGTCAATTTGCTACCGTCTTTTTCAAAAGTTTTAAGATCTTCGTCTGATAAGTATCCAATTTCTGACAAAGCAGCATAATATGCTAAACATGCATGCCCCTTACTCAATATAAATCTATCTCTTTCAAGCCATTCCGGATCATCTCTTTTTATTTTTAATTGATGAGAAAATAATGTGGAGATTATATCAACTATTGAAAGAGCTCCACCAAAGTGAGAACTGCTAGATCCAGCTACAAAAGCCATTTCTAGGATTTTTCTTTTAATATTTTTAGAAAATAATTTTATTTTTTCAATATCTTTGTTGTTTTTTTTCATCACATCCCTCCATCTGCTCTAATCACTTGGCCAGTGATGTATGAAGATAAATCTGAAGCAAGAAACATAATTAGATTTGAAATTTCTTGTGGTTCACCAATTCTTTGCAAAGAAATTTGATTTTCAAAATTTTTAATAATTTTTTCAGGCGTATTTTTTTTTAGCATCTCTGTATTAGTTAAACCAGGCGCAACTGCATTAACTCTAATATTTAAATTTCCAATTTCTCTCGAAAGAACTTTCATTTGGCTTATAATTGCAGCTTTACTGGATGAATAAACATTCCTGCCTACATTTCCATCTTGGGCAGAAGTAGATGATATAAAAACTATACTGCCGCCAGCTTTATTCCTGGTCATTGATTTTAGAATATATCTTGTAAAAAGAACATGTGAAAAAACGTTTGTTTGAAATGTTTCTTTTAAATCTTTTTGTGTTGTCATTTGAAATAATGATGTCTGAATTGTCCCGGCATTATTTACTAATATATCTATTTTTTTGGCTTTTTGATTAATTTGGAGAGAAGCTTCCTTTATTTGATCGTCATTGTTTAAATCAAATATAATTGGAAAAATTTTACATTTATTTTCTTTTTCTAAAATTGTGCAAAATTCTTTGAATTGATTATCTGCTTTTCTAACGCAAGCGAATACATCAGCTCCATTTTGAGAAAAAACTTCAAGGGTTTTTTTTCCTATACCTTTATTGCAGCCAGTAATAACCGCAACTTTATTTTTTAGTAACATCTTTGTCTACTTTACAAAATCTTCACTGCTAAAAATTTCTTTAGCTAAAGCTGGTTTAAATATTGTTTGACCACTTTTTGTCATAAATTTACTTATAAAATCCTTATCTTCACCAGCTAGACATAGATCGCTATGATTTCTAAAATATTTTATGCTAAAACCGTGGTCTACAATTTCTTTTAAAGATTGTTCAAAAATATTACCAATTTTTATATGTACATATGGGCAGACTAAAACATCCCCTATTGGCGTAACGTAAAGTCTATTGACAGTGGTGCAGCCTAAAATTTTTTCATGATTTTTATCAAATGGATTCCAAACGTTTCTCACTAAATTTTTATATTCTTTTCTGATTTTTCTTAAATATTCCCTATCGTCATCGTTACAAATAATATCTTCAGCATTCTGCCACATCCCTGATGGAACGGCCACATTAAGAAGTGTTTTATATTTTTTGTTTTTTGAATAATCTAAAAGCTGTTTAAAATGATCGGTATTTGCGTTGTACCTTCCTACTGTAATATTTAAATATGGATCCATTCCAGCATTTTGAACATGCTTTAGAGCTTCCATTGCTCTTCTCCAAGAATCTTTTCTTCCTCTAATTTCATCATGAATTTTTTCATCCATACTATCTATACTTACTGAAACTCTACTAACTTTATATTCAGCAAGTTTTTTTGCCATTTTTTCATCTAAATAAAATCCGTTAGTTGTTAGATACATATAAAATCTTTCAGGTCTTATAGCTTCTAAAACTTCAAATAATTTTTTTGGCTGAAGAAGAAGTTCTCCACCTTGTAAATCAAATTCAAAATAACCTAATTCGTCTGCTTGGTCTGCCAATTTTCTAATTGCTTCTAAGTCAAGGTATTCTTTTACGTGATCCCCTTTTGGAGAATTTGTAAAACAATACTTACATCTTAAATTACATGCGTTATTGAAATTAAGGTCAATACCCCTAGTTTTGGTACCAACTTTACCATCATTTTTTTGAACATAATCGTAAAAATCTTTTAATTTTTTTGCTAATCTAGGCTTTTTGAGAAGTGATGATGCTATAGGCATAAATTATTTTCTTAAATTATATTTTTTAATTTCCTCTGGTTGTATTAGGTTAAATTCAGCTTTGCAAACAATAGTTTGATTAACAATACCAGTGCCTTCGCAAGATGCAATACCCCTTTTGAATCTCTTTATTTTAGTGTCTAAATAAAGCCGAGTATTTGGAACAATCTTTTTTATAAATTTTAAATTATTAGCTGCAGTTAAATAAACGACCTTTCCCTTATTTCCTGAAAGAGTTAAAATTGAAAGAGCACACATTTGTACTAAAGACTCTACTTGCAACATACCTGGCATGTTAGGATCATTGGGCCAATGTACTTTAAAAAACCATTCATCTTCTTTTAGATCTTTATAACCTTTTGCACTTATCCCTGGGATAACTTCGCTAGCATAATCAATCAATAAGTATGGATCTCTATTTTGCTGGTAATCTTTTATTGCTTTTAAATCTAAAATTAATTTTTTCATTTTATCTCCACAATTCTTGATAATGAACTGTTCAAATCATATCCATCCCAATATAAACCGATTTCCAAAGCCTGTCCTATGGGTACAACTCTATCAATACCAAGAATATTATTTTGAATAATAAATTTTTTTAAATTTTCTTTTTTTTCACCATAATATGTAAGAGTTTGATATTTTTTATTTATAAATTTTGAAATACTATTTAATTTATTTACCTGAAATTCATAAAAAAATCCCCATTTGCTTTTAATATTGTCAGAGTTTTCATCTAAGTCTTTTAATTGAACAGTGTAGATATAATTACTAAACTTCTCAAATTTTTTAACAATTGGATTTTTTATTATTTCTTTACAAAGATGACTGAATTTATCGACAACCGCTACTTCTGGCAAATCATACTTTTTTGATACAAGCTTACTTAGTTCTGACCAAAATTTCTTTTTTGCTTTATTAATTTTTTTTCCAGTCCAAATTATCAATCTTGGTGAAGAACAAGCATTTTGATCAACTAAATAAGTATCATTATAAAATCTCTTTAATAGTAGATCTAGTTCAAAGCTATCATTTTTTAAAATTTTTTCTGAATTTATTATAGAGAATGAATATCTGTCTGCAAAAATCACATCTTTTGAACGTTCTTGAGTTTTAAAATTTTTAATTTTATTAATAGTCTCATTGCCTCCCCAAATTAATCTTGCGTCACAAACAGAGGACATCTTTTTTGTAAAATCATCATTCTCTTTGTACTTAACAATCGAAATCATTTTTTTAATTTTAGAAAATTTTTTGTTTTTTAAAACTTTTTTAATTACATCACAAATAATATCTATTTGTGGAAAATTTTTAGACGGAACTTTTACTACGTTTGAATTTCCAGTAAGAAGTCCAAAAATAAGTGAATATGCAAAATTAGTCGGTATATTCGACGGAGTAATATGAAAAACCAATCCAAGACCCAATCTAAGTTCTTTTGTTGAAAATTTTTTTTTAAATTTAAGTATATTCTTTTTTCTACACCAAAAAGCTAAGGTGTTTATATCTGGGTAGTTTTTACACCTTTTATCATTTAGTATTTCAGTAGAAAATTTTTCAATAAAATTACAAATTATCTCTTCATAGGGAACCATTTGCTCATTATTTATTTTTTTATCTCCTATGAGATACTTAACCTCATTTTTTTTATGATTAAACATCACTACAACCTCTTGCTTCAGCCTCTTCTATTCTACCGTGAATAAGAAATCTTTTACCTTGAATTGAACATCTACAATTTGGTCTATCAACAATTTCTCCGAGGTCTTCGGTTAAAATATTATGCCCTGGATAGCTTGTTGGTAACACTGAAATTAATTGAACTAATCCTCTCACATTGTCTTTAGCGATCTTAAAATTTTTATCTCTAATTAAAATATCCGAAAAATTAGAGGTCACAAAATATCCGCAAAGACATTCAATAAAGATCGATCCTGTCTGTTCAACCAAACCATAATAATTTCTTACGTTGTTAATTCCAAATTTTTCACTTAATAATTTTTTAAATTTTTTATTAGATATCTTTTCAGTTCTCATTTTTTTCCAACCACCGCCATGTAAGAGAAGAGAATTTTTCATAGTATTTTTTAGATATTTGTTTGATAGTTTTTTAATCAGATTTTCAAAAATATAACTTGTGAAACCAAATATAAATATTTTTTGATTTGTATTTTTTGATAAAAATAGATTTAAACCATCATAATTAATAGTATTGTCATCGTTCAGTAAAAAGAAATGGTCTTTTCCGAATATTGAAAAACCATTAATTGCAGCAGTCCTTGCATTTATCTGTCTTCTATCTGCAGTTTTAGAATTTTTATCAACGATCAGCATGGGCAAACGACTTTTGCCTAATAAACTCTGCATGATTAAGCTTAATGATCTTGACTGAGAATTTGAGTTTTTTTTATCTAAAAAAATCTTTGACAAATTGTTATTTGATGTTCCAGATGAATTTAAAATTTTTACTACTGAGGTGTCTTTGATGCTTTTGAGCTCTATATCTTTAAATAATCTTACAGGTAAAAAAGGGGAATCTTTTAAATTATAATTCTTTTTTTTATTAAAATTAAAAAATTTAAGCAATCTTCTGTAGTCTTTTGAATTTTTAAAATGATGTTTATTAAGATTATTTATTGTTTTTTTAAAAATTTTTTCTTTTTTTTCTAATTTTATTGAAAATGGATCTATTTTAAAAAAATTTTCGGATATAATCATGTTACTTTAGAATTTTATCATTATAAGATAATTTGTAATTTTTATTGGTTGGAAGTTTTTTTATTATTTTAAAGTCAAATACAGAGAAATGTAAGTTCGAAATAATATTTAAATTTGCTTTTATGTTATTTTTATCTTTGATTGTTGTTACAAATATTTTAATAAAACCATCCTTGAACTTGCATATAGATGAAATTCCTAATTTTGAAATATTATTTTCTAATTCTGATAAATTTATCCTGTTTCCATGGATTTTAATATATCTATCTTTCCTACCAACTAAATAGTAGAAACCATCTTTATCCTTGTAGGCAATATCACCTGTTTTCAATACACCTTTATTATCGTCTGCTTTTGAAAGATCGTTTAGTTTTCTTGCATATCCCATAGATACATTTTTTCCAGAATAAACTAACTCTCCATTTTTATTATTTTTTAAAATTTTATTTCCTTGTACATTTTCAAGCCAAAATTTTCCGCCTCTTATGGGAATTCCTATACTTCCTATTTTTTTTTTCAAATATTTAATTGGTAAATAAGACATTCTAGCAGTGGCCTCTGCAGCACCATACATTACATAAAATCTTTTTGATTTACTGGTAAATTTTTTTATGATTTTTCTTAAAATTTCATTATTTAATCGACCGCCAGCTACTGTAAGAAATTTTAAATATTTGAGATTTTTATTATAAAAGTTTATCTTATTTAAAATTTCGAAAGTGAAAGGCACGCCGGAAAAGTTCGTAACTTTATGACTAACAATTGCCTCCCAAAAATATTTTTCAATAACACTACGATTATTTAAAATTATTTTTGCGCCAACATGCAAATGAGTATTTAAAACTGATAATCCATAAACATAATTCATTGGTAACGTTGTAATACATACATCATTTTTTTTTAGATTTAAGTATTTAATGATAGACTCTGTATTATTAAGTAAATTTTTTTTGGAAATTCTAACATATTTTGATGAACCGGTGGAACCAGAAGTTGGAACTAATAATATTAAATTATTATTTATTTTTACTTTTGTCTTAATTTCTCTTTCATGTAAAAAGAAATTTTTAAAACAAAATTTATTTTTATAACTTTTAAATTTTTTAAAACTTTTATTAATAAATATTTTTTCAGGTTTATAAGTTTTAATTAGTTCTTGCAGATGAATATTTTTGATTTTTTCATCAATTAATACCATAGTAGAATTTGTAGAGACTGATGAAATATAGCCTATGATACTTTCAAGATTATTACCGCAGACTAAAAATATCAAAGACTTAGTTTTAATTTTTTTCGATAAAATTTTTACAAATATTAATAAATCACTATAACTTACAGTCTCGTTATTTTGATCAACGATCGCAATCCTGTTCTTATATTTTCGAAGTTTATTAATATTAAACATTTTTACTTCAAATAACTTAGTTTAAATCTAGATCCTGGGGACAGATTTTTTTTTGAAATTTTTCCTAAAATTTTTTTTAGATATTTTGGGTGCAATCCATAAGCTGGTCTAACTACTTTTACGTTTTTTAATGAAATTTTTTCACCAACTTTTATTTTATTTGATACATAAATAGACCTTCTTCCAACTAAATGTTTAAATGATGACTTACTTATTTTATATGAAACTTTTCCCAACGCCTTTTCTGTTTCTCTTACATTGTTGACGAGATTTTTAAAAGTTTTGAAGTTTGTGGAGAAAAATGCATCTACAGTTTTTATTTTATCATCTATATTAAAATGTTTTTCTATTATTGAACCTCCCAAAGCTACAGATGAAATAGCTGAGATATTATTTTCAGTATGATCAGATAAACCAGAGATAACTTTAAACTGTTTTTGGATATTAATTATAGTATTTAAATTTTGATCTTCTAAAGGAGCTGGATAACTTGAAACACATTGTAGAATTGCAATTTTTTTACATCCATTTTTTCTTAAAACTTTAATTGCTAATCTCAAATCGCTTAAATCTGCTAACCCTTTGGACAAAATTATAGGTTTTTTTGTTCTTGCTACTTTTTCTAAAAGAGGAATATGATTTATTTCTGGCGAAGCTATTTTGTATGCAGGACACTTTAATTTTTCTAAATAATCTACAGCACTTTCATCGAATGGACTTGTAAATATTTCAATTTTAATTTTCTTGGCATATTCAAATAATTCTTTATGCCACTGCAAGGGTGTTGAGGCTTTATTATAAAGTTTCCAAAAATTTTTATATCTCTTCCATGGCGAATTACCTTTTATTCTAAAATCTTTTTTATTAGATTTAAGGGTAATTGTATCAGCAGTATAAGTTTGAAGTTTTACAGCGTCTGCGCCTGCCAACTTTGCTGATTTAATTAATTTTTTTGCTCTATCAATAGATTGATTGTGATTACCAGACAATTCAGCTACTAAAAATGTTTTATAATTTTTCCCTATTTTTTTTTTTCCAATCTTAAAATTCATTTTTTACCTTGTATAAAATAGAAAATTATCTGACTTAATTTTCTTGTTTAACCTGCTAAAAAGAAAATCAGTAGATTTTAGTTTTTTCCAATGTAGCTTAGGAGCGAATTTAATCATTGATTTATTATTTTTATTAATTACTCCAAGTTGAGTTATTTTTTCTTTATTTTTTAAAGTAGAAAGAATATTGTACTGTTTTTTAAGTCCCATAATTATGTCTAGAAAAGAAGCGTCTTTTTTAATTATATACCACCCTGGAACTATAAATTTATCATTACCCATATTAATAGTATTGTGGAAAAAAAGAATGATCTTTTCATTATTTTTTTTAAATATAAATGACGCTCTCCTATTTTTGAACCACCAAATATAGTGATCAATTTTTTTTATCTTTTTATTTCTTAAAGAGTTATTCCTGTTTATAGATTTATTGCTTATATCTAAATATTTATTTATTGATACATCATCTATTTTCTCAACGGTAAAATTTGACTTCTTTAAAGATTTTTTTATGACTTTTTTTTCGTAATATTTTATATAAAAATTATCATTTTTAAATATTTCCCTCACAATTCTGTTAGTCCCCCTGTCATCAACATTGAATTTTCTTGAGTTTACAAGATTTTTAATTCTACTTCTTTCTTTAAAAAAGATTGAAATTATTTCACAAATTTTTTTTGTTTCTTTTAAATCATTTTTTTCCATCAAGAAATAATGGCCCAATTTTTCTAAACAAGAAGCATCAACTTCTTGATCGTGTGATGTTTTGAAAAGTAAAGATGGTATCTTATATAAAGACGTTTCAAAAATTGAAATCCCTGCACTACCAATATACAAATTTAAACTTGCTAATAAGTGAGATAGGTTTTTTGGTGAAAAAATTAATTTAATTTTTGTAAAATATTTCTTTTGTAAACTTAGAAGATCTTTAAAATTTTTTGAATTTGGTCCAACAATAACAAATATTTTATATTTTAATAATTTTTTTGATGTTATAAATTCTTTTATTATATTAGTAGCATATTTCAAGTTCCCGCTCCCACCAAAATAGAACATAATTTTAAAAGTATTATCTTTCTTATTTTTTGATTTAATTTTTTTTTCAATTATTGAATAACTTGGACCTAATAATAATTTCTTATTTTTATTTTTTGATACTTCCTTTTGACAATTTGAAGATATTAAATAATCAGGTTTTGTATTAATTAATATATCTGCTACATTCTTTTTAGAGTAATCTGAAATAATTATTAATTTTTTATGAAAATCTTTTACTTTTTTTTGCCAAGATAAATCTATTCTATTATCATCGACTAAAATGTAGCCTGGTTTTTTTGTTTCACTCAAAAATTTTTCCGAGTCCTTTAGATTAGAGAAATTTCTATAATTATTTTTAAAAAGGTATTCGTGCTTTATTTTTTTATTGAAAAAATACTTATTTAACTTGTGATCTGTGAAAATAGTGCAATTATGTCCTTTTTCTCGAAGACTAAGTGCTAGCCTTAAACATCTTTTATAATTACCTATTCCTGTTTTTTTTGTTACGTTTGTTCTAAAATAGCAATTCATTATTTGTTCAAATATTGAACATTATACAAATTATAAACCAAATGTCATCATTTTTTTTATAAATTCTTCTACTTAATTAAATATTTTTTTAACTAAAATCTTTCTTTGATAGGGCTATGAGTGTGTTTGCTCTTGAATTCTTCCTTGGGAAAGTAACATTTATTAAAAATGCTGTTTTATCGTTTTTAAAAATAATATTTTTTTGTTTCTTAATATTTTTATACAAGAATTTATCGAGATTAGTTTTAGGAAATTTTGTGTAAAAAGAACTAATATTTTCCTTTAAGTTTGCAGCTTTAGCTAAATGTTTATTTTCAGTAAATAAAATCAATTTAGAAAATTTTTCACCTCTAAATTTTTCAAGAAAGAAGCCTTTTTTAGAAAAAATTACTAATACTTGGTTATTTAGTATCTTAATTAATTCATTAATATTTGCCTCATTGGTGATCATTTTTTTATCTTTTTTCGAATTTAAATATTTATAAAGCCAGTTAATAGTATTTTTCCAATTTTTAGATGTAGCAGTTTCATCACTCAACATTATAAAATCTACTTTTTTTGAAATATAGTAATCAAGATTCAAAATATCGCTTTTTGATGGTCTAAGGTTATTGATTAGAGAGTTAAGATTCTCGGTAGCAATAATAATTGGTTTGCCAAAAAATTTGCAATCATTGATAATATTTTCAACATACTCAGTCAATTTTTCATTCCCTACTTCAGCCGCTAAGTCACCTCGATCAATCATTATAGCATCACTCTCTTCTATAATTTCTTTTCTATTTTTATACCCTAAGAAATTCTCAATTTTTGAAATAAACAATTTGTCTTTTTTATATTTTTTTAGTTTTTTTATTATTTTGCCATTTTGTACAAAGCTAAGACCTAAACAGTCGTAATTAATTTTTGGTATTTTTTTTATAAAATTTATATAAATCTTTGATTGTCTATTATTATCATAAATCGAAAACGGGATATTTAAACCTTTTTTAGGCAAAAGGTAAAAAGATTGACAGCTAACACCAACAAGTTTTTTATTTTTCAAGCTTAAAAATTTAAAAATAAAATTTCCATCAGAAACAGAAAAATATTTTATTTTTTTTTTATGAAGAGTGGGAAGTGGATTTGATATTTGAATAGTATTTTTTTTTGATTTAATCTTAAAACCGAAAGTAACTTTTTGCCCTTTTAAAATTTTAAGACCATTTTTATTTAGAGTCCTAGGTTTAGCGCCAGGTATATCTACTAATACATATTTGCTAGGGTCTATTTTTTTAACTATATCTATATTCTTTTTATGCCAGCTTACTGAATTATGCGACATGTTAAATCTAATCATCTTAGATCTATCAATAGCAAAATTAATTTTTTTTCCTGAAGATATTGGGCCAACTGTAGAAAGTATCTTAGTCATAAATTTAATTAAATAGAATTTTTTGCATTTTTATATCAGCGTGCTTATAAATTTTCTTTCTAAAAATAAACTTTCTAAATTCAGTTCCTGAAATATTTTTTAAATTTTTATGCCTACATGCTCCTTTAATCACATATTTTTTACATTTTAAACAATAGAAACCACCTTTTGAAATAAAAGATTTAATCTTAAATTTATTTGAGTTTTTTTTTACAAGTTTTATCGCAGCTTCATTCTTATATAAATTTTCAGCTCCAGCATGGTCTCTGCCTACATAAAAATAATTGAAACCTAGTTGTTCTCTCATTAATAAATGATGAATAGCCTCGCGTGGCCCAGCATAATGGAAATTAGTCCATAATGGATCAAATTCTATATTTTTGTATTTTTTTTTTATAAAATTAAGTGCTTTTGAAATAAATATGTTAGAGAAATCGTTCTTTTTTTTTATTCCATAAATTGGGTTTAAGTACAAACAATCAAATTTTGATAATATATGTTTAAATACCGCCTCATGACCAAAATGAGGAACATTTCTAATTTGCATTGCACAAATTTTTCTTTTTAATTTAAGTTTTTTTATCTTTTTCCTCAAGAGAAGGATATTGTTTTGATACTTTTTTAATTTATTTTGATATTGATTTTTTAATTTAATATTATATGCAAAAATATCACCGTATCTAAAAAATTTTTTGATACCAATATAATTTATATTATTCGTTTTAAAAATTTTTTTTCCAAACTGTTTTTTATTAATCTTAAAATACTTTGCTTTCTTATAGTCAAAATATTTTATTTTACTAGGCAAACATATTGGAAACCCTAGGTGAGAATTTGAAAAAAAAATTTTAAGTTGTGATGGGCTTAAAAAATCTTTTTGTTTATTGATTAAATTGCCTTTTAAGTTAGCATAAGCAATCAGATATTCTTCTTGATCATCCATTTAATAATTTATTTAATCTTTTATGAAAATTAATTTTAGATTGATTATTCTTCAAATTAAATTGTCCTACAATTTGAGGAACTTTAATATCTACTCCAATAACGTTTTTCATTTTTTTATTATAAATTTTTTTACGGTTTTTGATTTTTTTTAAATCTCTTAATATTTGAACCAAACATATTTTCTCTCTATAAAGTTTTTTTTTTATATTCCTGGTCATATAAACTGTGCTTATAATTGGAAAAATTTTTGACTCTAAACATATTTTTGCAAGTCCAAGCATTCTATTGACTTGTACTTTTCTATCTTTGATTGAATATCCTAAATCATAACTAATATGTTTTCTAATTTTATCACCATCTAAAATTAAAGAATTTTTGAATTTTTTTTTAAAATACTTGCTTGCTATCGTTTTACCAGAACCGGAGATTCCATAAAACCATACTCCATTGTATTTTTTATTTATCATTTGATTAGATAATTATACTTAAAACAAAATGTAAAATATGCAAAAGAAATTATTCATTGTAATGATTATAAATTTAAAATATTGAATATTATGAACTTAATAGGCTTAATTTTTATAATTGTAATAATTTTATCAATTTTTCAAACTATTGCTGGTGTAGGTATATTAGTCTTGGGAACTCCAATTTTACTGTTATTAGGTTTTCAAATGGTTGAGATAATGTCTCTATTGCTGCCAATTTCTATGTGCAATAGTTTGATTAATTTGTTTTTTTTCAATTATCGTAAAGAAAAAATTAAAATTGATTTAAAAATTAGAAATTATTTTTTTTTTATATGTTTACCAGGTATCGGGTTGGGACTTTTTTTTTTAAAAAATTTCAATAATTTAATCAATTTTAATCTTGTAGTGTGCTTTGTTATTTGGATAGTTATTTTTTTAACCTATTTGAATAAAAGAAAAAATTTAAACTTTATTGTTAATTTTAAGAAGACAATAACGCTTATTACTGGTTTTGTTCATGGTGTCACTAACTCAGGTGGTTCACTTCTATCAATGCTTATAACTGAGTCATTTTCAAATAAAAAGGTTCATTACATGCGATATCAAATTACTTTTTTTTATTTTTTTTTAGCATTATTTCAGTATCTTATAATTGTAATTCTTTTTTATTCTCAAGAGATATTCAATTTCCAAATAAGTTATTTTTTTTCTTTATTATTGGGAGTGATAATTGGAAACATATTATCTAATAGAATAAATGAAAATCAATTTAAAAATATAATACTTTTTTTAGCTTTTTTAAGTTCTATTTTTCTTTTTATAAAATCTGAAATAATCTAAATTTAAGAATTTTTTTTCAATGCATAAATCAAATCAATCTTATATAAGTGTTACATTCTTTAATTGAAGATAAAAAATGAAAAATTTATTTAAAAAGTACAAAAAACTTAATTTAAAAAATAGATTTGTCATGGCGCCTATGACGAGATGTTTGTGCGATAAAAAAGGAATACCAAATAAAAAACTCGAAGATTACTATCTCAAAAGATCAAAATTGGGTTTCGGATTAATTGTTGTTGAATCTGCTGCAGTAAATTCTTTTGATGCAATGGGATATGTAAACGGACTACAATTTCATTCCGAAAATCATTTGGAATATTGGAAGTCGGTAGTAAAAAAGATAAAAAAAAATAAAACTAAAGTAATAATTCAATTATTTCACGCTGGAAGATTAACAGTGCAAAAGATATCAAAAGGAAAATCATTGGCCCCATCTTCAATTAATACTTTCAACCAACCATCATTTTGGAGGCCGCGAGTCAGAAATAATATTGTTCACTTTCAAACTAACACTCGGTTTAAAAGACCAAAAAAATTAGCTTGGATAAGGCAAATGTAATTATAAAACAATTTGAAAAATCTTGCGATTATGCAATGAAAGCAGGTTTTGATGGTGTCGAAATACATGGTGCGCACGGATATTTAGTTCATACTTTTAACACTTTAGAAACAAATAAAAGATCAGATAAGTTTAAAGCTAAAAATTATAGATTCTCTATAGAACTAGTAAAAAGATGTAAAAAAGTTATTAAAAATAAAATTTTAAGCTATAGACTATCTTTACACATGGTGGATAATACTTTTATCAAATATTCAAATAATGATTACAATATTTCTAAACTTATAAAAAAACTTGATAGTCACGGAGTAAATGTTTTTCATTGTTCAGAATTAAAAGCTGGGTCGGGTTTATTTGAGGGCAATAAATCTCTAGTTGAAATTGTAAGAAATGTAACCAAAAAAACAATTATTAGCTGTGGTGCTATATTAGAGGATGATCAAATAAATAGGATTTTTAAATTAGGTGGTAATCTATTGGCTTTTGGTCGAACGTCTATGGTCTACCCTGATTTAGTTTTAAGGTATAAGAAAAGTCAGAAGTTTAATAAAAAATTTACCTATGATAAGTGGAAAAAATACTATTAAGATTCCTAAAAAGAAAAAAATAATTTTTAAAAAAAAAATTGGAATAAAAGAAGTATTAAATTTTAGTAAATTAGTTGGTGATAAACACAAGCTACACAAAGATAAAAACTTAAGTAAGAAAAAGGGATTTAAAAATATAATTGTTCATGGATTATTTTTGTCATCTTACTGCTCTTCTTTAGTTTTTAAATACTTTGGCAATAATGCAATAATTATAAAACAGAAATTCACTTATCATAAACCGGTATATGTAAACGAAAAAATTACAATAACGAGTAAAATTAATCTTATAGAAAAAAGGTTTTCAATTTATGAAATAAAAATTTTAATTAATGTTAAAAACATTATTAAGTCAGAAGGTAAAATAATAATAAAAATAATCTAATAAAAGACCTATATTATTTACAGGCCTTTTATTAGAAACAATAAATATCTTTTAATTTTTATTTTATTAAAAAAATTTTTTTCAGTGCATAAATCAAGCCAATTGAGCTATTAGTACCGGTCAGCTACACGCGTTACCGCGCTTCCACACCCGGCCTATCAACGTAGTGGTCTACTACGGCTCTATAGGAAGAACTAGTTTTGAGGTGGGTTTCCCACTT
>MDTB01019809.1_pt1 | contig 31286 bp, 28 predicted proteins | sample 811161 | NCBI WGS metagenome assembly MDTB01 (sample SAMN05326650, study PRJNA326480) | marine metagenome | isolation source: seawater | place: Mediterranean Sea | collected 2009 | reverse complement strand
CTTCAGGCGATCGAGGATTTTTACGATCGGACTGGGCGAATGGTAGGGATGAAACCCGCTGGTGGAATTTCAAATGCCAAACTTGCCCTGCAGTATCTCGTGATGGTTCGTGAGATCTTAGGGCCGAAATGGCTGACTAATGACTGGTTCCGATTTGGAGCAAGTTCTCTTACGAATGATTTGTTGATGCAGATTCGCAAACAGGAAACCGGCCGTTACCAGAGCGGAGACTATTTTACCCAGGACTAATAAAATGAGTAACAATGATTTTCTCTCAGGTGGCTTTTCGCCAGCCCTCGAATCCACCGACCACTTTAAGATAAAAAAGTCTTATGGCCTTTTTATTGGGGGGAAATGGGTCAAAGCAGCTAAACAAATTTCCACCACTAATCCTGCGACTGGAGAAACTCTTTCCAAGGTTGGTTTGGCTGGAAAGAAAGAGGTCAATCAGGCTGTTAGAGCTGCGCGGAAAGCTTATGACAACGTCTGGTCTAAGATGCCGGCAGCAGAACGTGGGAGGTATCTTTACCGAATTGCCCGCCTTATTCAGCAACGAGCGAGGGAGTTTGCGGTGGTCGAATCTATGGATGGTGGTAAGCCAATCCGAGAAAGTCGTGACATTGATGTCCCGCTAGCGGCCGCACACTTCTTCTACCATGCTGGTTGGGCTGATAAGCTGAACTTTGCTTTTCCAGGTGCCAAAGTTGCTCCTATCGGGGTGGTCGGGCAGGTCATCCCATGGAATTTCCCCCTTTTGATGGCGGCTTGGAAAATTGCCCCAGCACTTGCCTGTGGCAATACCGTTGTGCTGAAACCAGCCGAAACCACTCCGCTGACTGCCCTAAAGCTCGCCGAACTCATTGAAGATTCGGGGCTTCCTGCTGGGGTCGTAAATATTGTGACTGGTGCTGGGGAAACTGGGCAGGCTCTAGTTGAACATCCTGAAGTCGATAAGGTGGCTTTCACCGGCTCGACCACGGTAGGGAAAGCGATCCGACGATCCATGGCAGGAACTGGTAAGCGCTTCACACTCGAGCTTGGAGGGAAGGCTGCAAATATCGTTTTCGAGGATGCTCCGATCAACGAGGCCGTTGAGGGAATCGTAAATGGAATCTTTTTTAACCAAGGCCATGTCTGCTGTGCAGGGTCACGGCTTTATGTCCAAGAGAGTATCGCTAAAAAGGTGATCAAGAAGCTTCAGAAGAGAATGGAGACTCTAGTTGTCGGTAATCCGCTCGATAAAAATACTGATATTGGAGCGATTAACTCGGCGGAACAATTGGAACGGATTAAGAAACTTGTGAAAGCCGGTAAAAAGGAAGGTGCTTGCATGTGGCAGCCATCCGGTGGAGTCCCTCGAAAAGGGAACTGGTTCAAGCCTACCTTATTTACGGAGTGCGCTCAGAGCCACCGGGTTGTCCAAGAGGAGATTTTTGGTCCAGTTTTAGCAATCCAGACCTTCCGAACTCCTCAGGAAGCACTCACGAAGGCTAACAATACCCCTTATGGTCTCAGCGGAGGAGTTTGGACCGATAAAGGGTCCAAGATCTTTAAAATGACGGCCGGTCTGAATGCCGGCGTTGTTTGGGCTAACACCTTCAATAAGTTTGATCCAACGTCTCCTTTTGGTGGATACAAGGAAAGTGGAATCGGGAGAGAAGGTGGGCTCCAAGGATTGGCCTCCTACTGTCAAATCAGCCATTAACGAGAAGCGATTTTCATCATGAGTAAATTCAGTATTCCTAAAACCTATAAACTCTTCATTGGAGGGAAATTCCCTCGTACTGAATCCGGGAGAATCCTAGCGGTAACTGGCCCCAAAGGTGATTTTTTGACCAATATTTCCCGGGCGAGTCCTAAAGATTTTCGAAATTCAGTTGTGGCGGCTCGTAAAGCGAGTGGCGGTTGGGCAAACGCAAGTGCCTACCTCAAAGGGCAAATCCTATATCGTATTGCAGAGATTCTCGACGGGCGGGCAGAGCAATTTGAGCAAGAGATGACCCTTCAGGGAGTGAGTTCAGTAGCGGCAAAAAAAGATATCGCTGCGGCGATTGACCTTCTCGTTCATTATGCAGGATGGAGCGACAAATATCAGCAGCTTTTTTCGACCGTGAATCCGGTGAGTTCACCACATTTTAATTTTTCGGTTCCCGAACCATCGGGAGTGGTCGCTGTTGTCTCTCCCTCCGATGGCTCGTTGGCCGGCCTCGTTTCGGCGATGGCGCCAGTTTTAGTGGGTGGAAATACCACCGTCATTTTGGTGTCTGGGAATCCACTTTCCGCGATTTCCTTCGCCGAAGTATTGGCAACGGCGGATGTTCCAGCTGGAGTGGTCAATATTCTCACTGGCCAGCGCGACGAATTGGTGTCGGTATTTGCCCGCCACATGGATGTGAACGCTCTTCTTTTATGTTCGAATAGTGCCAAAGAGCGTAAAACTGCCGAATTGGAAGCGGTGGAGAACCTCAAGCGGGTGATCTGCCAGCCTGATGCTCAGGTCCCGCAGGGTCCTTATCACATTCTCGATTTCCAAGAAATCAAGACAACGTGGCACCCGGTTGGGCTATGAGAATTTTGAAAATCCTGGCTTGCTTTCGTAAGTTTCTTTTTTAGGCTCCCGCCCACAAAGTTGGTGGCCGTAGCTCAGTTGGTAGAGCCCCTGATTGTGATTCAGGTTGTCGCGGGTTCGAGTCCCGTCGGTCGCCCCATTTTTTCCCAATGCCGCTTTCCCAGTAAGATCTGGTTGAGCGGCATTTGTTTTTGTTTTCGAGCACGCTTGAATTTACGGCTTGATCCCGCTTGACTCGGCGCTGACATGAGCGAAGCAGTAGATCCGGCCCTGTCCCAAATCGTGGGTGGCACTTCCAAGGTGATTTCTGAGAAGGAACTCGAGAAGAAGCTCGAAGAGGGACGTCCTTTGAGGATCAAGTTTGGGGTTGATCCCACTGCGCCGGATATTCACTTGGGTCATACCGTGCCACTTGAAAAGCTCCGCCAGTTTCAAGAAATGGGCCATCAGGCTATTCTTTTGATTGGTGATTTCACTGCGACAGTTGGCGACCCCACCGGGCGAAGCACGGCGCGTCCGCCGCTGACGCGCGAAGAGGTTCTAGCCAATGCTGAAACGTACACCGATCAGGCGTTTAAGGTTCTTGATCGGGAAAAAACGGAAATTATTTTCAATGGGGAATGGTTTCGTAAAATGAGTTATGAGGGCGTCCTTAAGTTAAATGCTCGGGTTACTCTTCAGCAAATGCTCCAGCGCGAAGATTTTAAGGAACGGGTTTCGAAAGGGACCGAGGTGAGACTACACGAACTTCAATACCCCATCATGCAGGGATGGGATTCTGTCGAATTACAAGCTGATGTTGAAATTGGTGGAACAGATCAGCTTTTCAACATGCTCGTTGGGCGTGATCTTCAAAAAGAAGAGGGGCAGCCCCAACAAGCTGTAATCTGCATGCCGCTTCTTGAAGGTCTCGATGGAATTAAAAAAATGTCCAAAAGCGCTCACAATTATGTGGGGGTTAGTGAGCCTCCGAACGAGATGTTTGGAAAATTGATGAGTATCAGCGACGATTTGATGGATCGTTACTACCTCTTACTTCTGGGAGACGCTCGCGATGAGAATCTTCATCCCATGGAAGCCAAGAAGGAGTTGGCTTGTCGTATCGTGGCCCGCTATCACAGTGGGGGAAAAGCTAAAGTAGCTCGTGAGGATTGGGAAACTCGCTTCTCAAAGCGTGATCTTAATGCTGCAGATCTTCCTGAAATGGCTGCGGCTGACCTAAATGGCAACTTGCTTCAAGTTGTTGGGCTGGTTTTCAAAGATGCTTTTGGTTTAGAAAAATCAAATGGTGAGTTACGCAAGCAATTTATCACCACAGGAGCAGTTCAGCTCGATGGAGAGAAATTAATTGATCCTATGGCTGATTTTGGTGCCGAGGCAGGACAGGTTCTGCGGCTCAGTAAAAAACAGAGTATTCGTTTGGTTTAAACCAAACTATTATCCAGCGACGTTTTCTTATTCAAGAAATGCCACTGGCCCTTAACCTTAGTGTGGGCTAGTTTCACGCACCGAAATTCTATGACTGATTTTTTATACGGACTTTTACTGGTGATTATTGTGATCGGGTTGTTTAACATCATGATTTTTGTCCATGAGCTAGGCCATTTTCTAGCTGCACGATGGCGGGGTTTGCAAGTGGATCGGTTTCAAATCTGGTTCGGTAAACCCATTTGGAAAAAGACAATCAATGGGGTTCAGTATGGCCTTGGTTGGATTCCAGCGGGCGGGTTTGTTGCTCTCCCTCAAATGGCCGCAATGGAATCAATCGAAGGAGAAAACTTGGACAAGGAATCGCTTCCTCCAGTTTCTCCGTTAGACAAAATTATAGTGGCTTTCGCTGGGCCACTTTTCAGTCTGATGTTAGCTGTAGTTGCGGGATTTTTGGTTTGGGGAATGGGTAAGCCGCAGGACTCAATTAAGTCAAATGTAGTGGGTGGAGTCATTCACGAGAGTCCTGCTGAGGGGATCCTAGTTCCGGGAGATAAAATTCTAAAGGTCGATGGAGATCCTGTAGACTGGTATGTTGGGAAGGTTTTTGACGACATTCGAACTCGGATTATGTTAACCAAGGGAGATACCATCGAATTTGAAATCGAGAGAGATGGAAAGGTCATGGTAGTAAATACCGAGTTTGACATCCGTGAGACCGGACTTTTCCAAAGAAGAGCTCTTCCTGATCCTGGAATTACTGCTCCTGGACCTGCAGTTATCGGCAGTTTGGCTGGAGGGGAAGGAGAAAGTCCGGCTAAGAAGGCCAAATTAGAGGTGGGCGATCAAGTCTTGAAGGTGGATGGGAAAGAAGTTTTTGGAACCTATCATGTCAGCCAACTGATTAGGGAAAACCAATACAAAACTTCGACTTTTACCTTAAAACGGGGAGATAGGGTGATGAATATTGAGGTGACTCCGGTCAAGCCGAAGGGGGATGCTTATAAGGACCCGATGGTGGGAATAGCTTGGGATCGCAGAGCTGGTGTCGTCACCGAGATCACTTATCCTAATCCTTGGGTGCAGGTTCGCGATAGTCTCCGAACGATGTGGATGACCATTAAGGTGATCTCCTCCCCTGATTCGAATATTGGACCGGACCAGCTTGCAGGACCGGTCGGTATTGCCCGGACCAAGTTTTTACTTTTGCAGGAGGAACACGGGTGGTTACGGGTGCTGGCTTTCTTCGTATTGTTCAACGTAAACCTTGCGGTGCTCAATATGCTTCCGCTTCCGGTTTTGGATGGCGGTCATATTGTGATGGCAATCCTAGAGTCGGTGCGAGGAAAGCCTCTGCCAGGACGTTTCTTAGAAATGATACAGGGAGGCTTCGCCCTTCTTCTGATGGGTTTCATGCTCTATATTACGACAAAAGATCTAGGAGATATCTTTAGCGGGGGAGCAGATGCTCCGAAGCTCGAGTGGCCCGAATGAGGGTTAGCTATTTAGAATATCTATGACGCCTTCAAAACCATCGGTAAACGTTGCTCGGGTGATTTACATCATCCTCTGCCTGCTGGCTGGTTTCGCAGTCGTTCTCGGTGCACCAGAAGTTCCGCTTTGGGTGGGGCTTTTTGGGGGGCTTATGGTAGCAATCATTTTTATTTTTATTGAGAGCTCAATGAGAAGCTTCACCTTACGTGGGTTTTCGACCGCTACTTTTGGGATTGGTGTGGGACTCCTTTGTGCCTTCCTTCTTAATCGGGCTCAGATCCCGCAATTAATAGAGATCGCGGCATCAGGGATAGGGATCGAAGGGGTGGCGGAGGCTTTGGCTCTCGCTTTCAATGTCGCTTCATATGCAAGTTTTGCTTTTCTGGGAGCAGTTCTGGCTCTGAGAAGCGATCAGGAGGAGTTTTCCTTTATCATCCCCTACGTTCGTTTTCGTCAAGATGCGGCTTCCGGCCAATTACTGATTCTTGATGCTGAAGTGATTATGGATGGGCGGCTCCCATCATTGATGGCGGCTGGTTTTCTCACTGGTCGGGTTTTAGTCCCTCAATTCGTTCTTGATGAATTACAGGTTATGGCTAACTCGCCAGCTGCAGCAAAACGGCAACGTGGTCAGCGTGGACTTGAAATCCTCAGTGAGCTTCAAAAGAATCCGGCCGTTCCAATTTCTATTCAAGATTCGCGTGGCATGGCGGAAGATGAATCCTTTCAGGGCAGGCTTGTCCAGACCGCGAAGTTGCTTTCTGCCCGACTTGTCACTACTGATGAGAACCTAACTAAGGTAGCTCACCTTCAGGGGGCTGATATTATTAATCTTAACGATTTATCTGATGCTTTGAAACCATCGATCGTAGTTGGCGAATCAGTTCGTCTTGCTTTGGTGCGTGCTGGAAAAGACGAGCATCAGGCGTTGGGTTATATGCCAGATGGAACGATGATTGTCGTAAATCATGCCATTAATAAGATTGGGACCTCGCAAGATGTCACGGTCATCAGCACTCTTCAAACGAGTGCTGGGCAAATGGTTTTCGCTGAATTGAACAGTAAAGATCATTCCTAAAATGGCGGAGATTAAGGCGATCTCGGTTACACAGTTGGCTCGGCGAATTCGAAATCTCCTCGAGATTCAAATTGGAGACATGTGGGTCGAAGGCGAAATCAGCAACCTTCGAAAGCAAGGAAGCGGCCACTGGTATTTTTCGCTGAAGGATGAATCATCGCAGATTTCCTGCGCGATGTTTGGTGCACGTCGACGTGCGGGTAACGAAGTTATTGAGGACGGTGCTAAGGTTCAAATTTTTGGCGAAGCCAGCTTTTACGAGGTTCGAGGAAGCACCCAGTTGATTGTTAAAAAGGCACAAGCAGTAGGAGTGGGCGATCTGCAAGCTCGGTTCGAGGCTTTGAAGAAGAAGCTGGATCGGGAGGGATTATTTTCGCAGGAACGAAAGCGTGCGCTGCCTAGTTTTCCAAAGGTCGTTGGAATCATCACCTCAGCGACCGGAGCGGCGTTGCAGGATATGAAGAATGTGCTCTCCCGCCGTGCTCCTTGGCTAACGATCGTCCTTTTCCCAACTACCGTTCAAGGGAGAGGAGCAGAAAGGGGGATAGCGCGTGCGGTTCGCTATGCAGGACAAGTCGGAGATAAGAGTATTCCACAGCCCGAGGTCTTGATTGTAGGCCGAGGTGGCGGTTCACTTGAAGACCTCTGGAATTTTAATGAGGAGGTAGTTGCTCTGGCAATCGCGGATTGTCCGATCCCAGTGATTAGTGCGGTTGGTCACGAAATCGATTTCACCATTGCTGACTTTGTTGCTGATTTACGAGCCCCGACTCCAAGTGCCGCAGCGGAATTGGTGGTTCCTGATCAATCTGAGCTCCGTGAACGTCTTATGAGTTTGGATTCTCGTTTGAGGAGGGTTGTTGAGGGGCGCCTTGATCGTCTTGCGGACCAACTCGACTACTGCGAGCGAAGCATCTTTAGTCAATCATCAGAACGAAAGCTACAATATCAACTCTTTCATTTTGAGGGGCTAAGGCGGGAGTTTAGTCGTGCGGTTGAAAATTCGTTAAAGGATCGGGAGCTTCTAATTAGTAATTATCACAAGAACTGGGATCGCTATCACCCTCGTGAAATTTTGCGGAGGCGTGATGAAAGGATTGAACAGATTCAAAATGGATTCCTTCTTGCTTGCACGCATGCGCTGCAATTTCAGGAAAGTCGGGTCGAGAATCTGTCTTCTCTTCTTCAAGTCCTTGGGCCAGGCAGTATTCTCAAAAGAGGATTTTCGGTCACTTACGGAGCAGATGGAAAGATCGTGAAATCGGTAGGAGAGGTCTCATCTGGTGATGAGTTGAGAACTCAGGTTGGTGACGGCACGATTGAAAGCCTTGTTTCGGATTGATTCCTAAAATGGGATGTCATCGTCGCTCGGATCAGGTTCACTGTCAAAGCTGCTGTCAAACGAGCTTGGCTGAGGGTCCTCTGCCGCGCTCCCCTGGTTGCCATGACTCCCTTCAATCTTCCAGGCATTCAGATTCACGTAGTATCGACCCTTGTACTCGTTACCACGTATGTCGAAAGTGACCTTTAATTCATCTCCGATACTCATGCTGTTAAGCAGATCGATCTTATCGCGAACAGTTTCAAATTTAACCATTTGAGGATATTTCCCATCAGGAACTTCAATGACGAATTCGCGTTTTGAGAAGCCACTAGCAAATGTTTGAGTTTCTTCGAGGACTTTAAGAATGCCGGAGAGTTCGAATGAGTTAGCCATGTCGTTATTGATGTTTGGATGGTTATTTAAAGTGTCGTTTGATCACGAATTCATCGTGCTCTAAAATTAATTCAGAGTTGGGGAACAGGTGTGAGTATTCAGGGAAGTAAGTATCACCCTCGTAGTGGTCGGCAACGTGGGTGATGATAATTTCGTCGAGAAACGGCAGAAAAAAACGATAAATTTGCTCTCCTCCAATTACAAAAACTCGTGGGTCGATGAGTTGAAAATTGCTCAGATCCTTGGGGTCCTGAATCATTTCGACGCCATTGTGACTCCATTCGGGATCGCGAGTAAGGACGATGTTTTGTCGTTTTGGAAGCGGTCGGCCAATCGAGTCGAATGTCTTCCGCCCCATCACGATAGGATGACCGGAGGTGTGTTCCTTGAAGAATTTCAAATCATCTGGGAGATTCCATGGCAGATCGCCCCCTTTCCCGATGATGTGTTCGGGGGTCATGGCAACAATGGCTGTTAAGATCATATGGCGACAGGTGCTTTGATGTGCGGATGGGCCTTGTAGTTAATCAATTCAAAGTCATCGAATTTGAACTGATCGATTCCGCTCACGTCAGGATTAATTTGCATCTTGGGAAGTGGCATTGGGTCTCTACTGAGCTGGAGCTTGGCTTGGTCAAGATGGTTTGAGTAAAGGTGAAGATCCCCAAAAGTATGTACAAATTCTCTTGGTTCGTAGCCACAAACCTGCGCTACCATCATGGTGAGAAGAGCATAAGAGGCTATATTGAAAGGGACTCCCAGGAAAAGGTCTGCGCTACGTTGATAGAGTTGGCAGCTCAGACCAGGTTGCTCTGAGTCTGGGTTATGGACATAAAACTGAAAGAGAAGATGGCATGGTGGTAGGGCCATCTCTTCAACTTTGCCGACATTCCACGCTGAAACTAGGTGTCGTCGTGAGGTTGGATTGTTTTTTAATCCGCTTATCAGATTATTAATCTGATCGATGGTGGAGCCGTCTTCCTTTGGCCATGACCTCCATTGCTGTCCGTAAACTGGACCTAGGTCACCTTTTTCGTCTGCCCATTCATCCCAAATTGTCACTTTGTTTTCTTTGAGGTAAGAAATGTTGGTGTCGCCCTTAAGGAACCAGAGCAGCTCGTGGATGATTGAGCGAAGGTGGAGTTTTTTAGTGGTGAGGCATGGAAAACCTTCGCGAAGGTCATAGCGCACCTGACGACCAAAGACGCTTAGGGTTCCAGTTCCAGTCCTATCGCCTCGTTCTTCGCCGGTTTCTAAAATGTCGGTAAGAAGATCGAGGTAAGTCTGCATATCGAAATCTTGAAGCAGGATTGAAGACAATCAATCCTGAAACCCCGGAGGGCGTCGCTTTTGTTTCTTTTGTCCATGCTGGCGCTTCTTTTCGACATTTCGTGCTCGAGCCCGGCTCCCTTGGCGGCGGTTTCGACGACGCGTTTTCTCACTAGCTTGTTTTTTGGCCTGTCGTTTCAGTGTTTGTTGCTTTTCGAGGCGATCGCAAAGTTCTTCTCGAGCTAGAAAGCGATTTAGTTCTCGGGATCGCTCACGTTGGACTTTCACTTCAGTGTTAGAAGGGGGATGTTGGAGAAAGACGCAGGAAGAAGTTTTATTAATTTTTTGGCCTCCACTGCCAGTACCACGGATGAATTTTTCAATGAGGTCATCCTCGAAAACTCCGAGTGAAGCCAGTCGGCGCTCGAGAGCCTTTTTTTTATCGACGGAGATCATTGAGATAAGCTTTGACAGCTTTTGTGATTTCGATTGCGACATCACCCCGTTGCGTCGCAAAAGGAGGCAAGAACCAAGGGAAAGAACCGATGACATCCGTAATGACTGCTATTTCACCATCGCAATTATTCTCGCCACAACCGATTCCAATCGTGGGGACATCGAGCTTTTCGGTAAGGAGGCGGGCTGCCTTTGGCAGGATGCTTTCAAGTACAATGGCAAAGACTCCTGCCTCTTGAAGAGCAAATGCTCCTTCAAGAATAGCCTGTGTTTCGTTATCAGTTTTCCCTTTTTTAGTGTAACCACCTTCTTCTTTGACTCTTTGAGGTAGCATTCCGAGATGGCCTACAACTGGAATGCCATCTGCGACAATAGCCGCAACCTTCTTGGCCTGCCGAACTCCGCCTTCGAGTTTTACCGCTTCTGCGCCGGCCCCAATAAGCCGATGGGCGTTCATAACTGCGGTCTCTGGGTTAGGGTAAGAATGGATGGGTAAATCGCCGACTATAAGGGCGTTTTTTGTTCCGCGGGCGACTGCCGCAGTATGGTGGATCATATGATCAAGGGTCACATGGGTTGTATCCGGAAATCCCAAGACAACCATACCGAGGGAATCACCGACAAGAAGAAGATCAACACCTGTTTCGTCCAAAAGGCGTGCCGTCGCATAGTCGTATGCTGTTAGTGCAGAAATCGGCACCTCGGATTTCCGAGCGCGGATTCGGTTTGCTTTTTCGGTGAGAGACATCGTTCTACCAAGCGGTTTGGATAAGAATGGGATCTGTTTCCTCTGAGTCGAGCCTTCTTAAATGTTCACCTACAGTTGTTTCGTCGCCGGGAAGTATCAGATGGGGGTGGATATCTAAAAGTGGTTGTAGGACGAAGCGCCGATCAGTTAGTCGCGGATGGGGGATGGTGAGAATATCCTCATCCATGACTAAGTGGTCGAAGTAGAGGATGTCTAGATCGATGGGACGTGGTGCATTACGGACAGCGGTAGATGTCCGGCCGAGCTTCCATTCAATTGCCTGGGTTGCTTTTAAAAGGTCGTGAGGTTTACCGATAAAATCAATTTCGATCACGGCATTATAAAAGTCAGGAGAATCCGGCGGGCAATCTACCGGTTCTGATTGATAAATCCCGGATTGATTGTAGGCGGTGTCAGCAGGCATCAAGTTAAGGAGAAGATCTCTGGCCTCCCGAAGATTCGCAAGTCGGTTGCCAACATTCGTGCCTAGTGCAATTCCTGTTCTTGAAGCCATGGGGTGATTGTTCTACTTCAATCCTAGGACATCTTGCATGTCATAGAGCCCAGCTTCACGGCCCTTGAGCCAAAGCGCAGCGCGAACTGCACCAGAGGCAAAAGTCAATCGGGAAGAGGCCTTATGTGTGAGCTCAAAGCGCTCTCCATCGGCTGCAAACATTACAGTGTGATCACCCACTACGTCTCCTCCTCGTAAAGTGTGCATTCCAATTTCCTTGGAGGGACGGGGCCCTGCATTGCCTTCACGGCCATGAGTCACTTCGTTTTCATAAGAGGTGGCCGTTTCTTCGTTTAGAATGTCGAGAAGAGTGCGGGCCGTGCCGGATGGGGCATCGACTTTGTGCCGGTGATGCATTTCGGTGACTTCGATATCAAAGACTTCATTACCAAGAATTGCAGCAGCCTTTTGCGTAAGGTGGAAGAGAAGGTTTACTCCCGTGGAGAAGTTTGAGGCATAAACGATCGGGATTGAATGAGCTGCTTCAACGATAGCCTGTTTTTGAACCTCAGAGTGACCAGTAGTGCCGATGACAAGCGCGACCTTTTTTTCGACTGCAGTTGCTAATAATTCATCTGTTAAAATGGGGAGGGTAAAGTCAATGACGACATCAGCATCAGAGAGAGCGCAGCTTAGGTCTTCTCCCGAGTCATGTGTTGCATGCAGGGAGGTTGCCGCTTCGGTTTCGATCGCAGCTATAACTGTTTGACCCATGCGCCCTGATCGGCCGGTGACAGAAATCTTCATGCGCGGAGGATTCGATAGGAATAGGCTTTTGTCTAGGGCGCAAGAGAGGGAATCTCAGAAGTGACGCAAATTTCTGGTATAAAGAGCGCTCCTTCGTTAAGGCCTCTTGGTGAGCAATACTCTCGAAACACCCAAAGACGTGGCCGCTGCGCCTTCAGATGCCGAAGTAACTGCTTCTGGTCTTGCCTCTAAGATTTTGCAAGTTGGTGAAGGAGATCAGAGGCCTGGTCCGCGAGATACCGTGGAGGTTCATTACAGTGGCTGGATGATTAATGGGAAACTCTTTGATAGTTCGGTTTCTCGTGGCGAGACGACTTCTTTTCCTCTTAATCAGGTGATTCCGGGCTGGACCGAAGGATTGCAATTAATGGTGGTTGGTGAAAAGCGCCGATTTTGGATACCAGCTGATCTCGCTTATGGCGAAACACCCTCACGGGCAGGTGCACCGTCTGGCGATTTAACCTTTGATGTCGAACTGTTTTCCATCGAGGTGGCTCCCGAGGCACCTGAAGCTCCTACCGAGTTGAAAGCACCTGAGACCGCTGAAAAGTCTGAAAGTGGTCTTGCCTCTCAGCTTCTTGAAGAGGGCGAGGGCGGCGATAAACCTGGTCCATCAGATGTTGTGGTAGCTCACTTTAACGGATGGCTAGAAGATGGAACTCTCCTTGAAAGCACGGTGATGAATGGGAAGCCAGCCCAGTTCAAGCTCGATCAAGTAACGATTAAGGGGTGGGTAGAAGGGCTTCAACTCATGACCAAGGGCGAAAGGCGTCGGTTTTGGATTCCCGCTGCCTTGGGATTTGGCGAAAATCCACCTCCGGGTGCTCCAAAGGGAGATTTAATCTTCGATTTTCAATTACTGGATTTTAACGAAATCCCCAAGGGACCCGAGCAAATTCCAGCGCCAGATGATGTCTCGGCAGCGCCTTCGGATTCTATTGCCACGGATTCTGGCCTCGCTTCCAAGGTTCTTGCTGAAGGATCGGGCTCGCATCATCCTTCTGAAACCGACGAAGTTCTTGTTCATTACACCGGCTGGACCACAGATGGAAAGATGTTTGATAGCTCAGTTGCTCGAGGCGAACCAATTTCCTTCCCACTCAATGGTGTCATTAAAGGTTGGACTGAAGGTGTTCAGCTCATGGTTGAAGGAGAGAAGCGTCGCTTCTGGATCCCTGGCAAGCTTGCTTACGGTGATACTCCAACCCGTCCAGGAGCTCCATCGGGTCAGCTCGTTTTTGATGTCGAACTGATTAAGATTGGTAAGTAGCAAATATCTCCGGTTTGGTATTTGCCGCTTCGGCAGATGTGAGGCATCCTTGAGGTGTGCCAGAAATTCTTGATATTGGCTGGGTCGTCGCCGGGTTAGTCCTGCTTTATTTTGGTGCCGAATGGTTAGTGAGGGGGTCCTCAGAGCTGGCCATTCGGTTTGGCATAAGCCCACTTGTCGTAGGGCTAACCGTCGTGGCATTTGGCACAAGTGCTCCCGAGTTGGTGGTAAGTGTAAAGGCAAATCTAGACGGGAGTGGTGGAATGGCGATCGGCAATGTGGTAGGTTCAAACATTTGCAATATCGCGCTTGTTTTAGGAGTTGGAGCGGTGATTTTCCCGCTAGGAATTCAGCGTCAGGTGGTCCGGCGGGAAATGCCAGTTTTACTAGGCTCTACCCTTGTCTTTCTCTTGATGATAAAAGATGGGGTGATTGGCCGACTTGAAGGAGGGGCGCTTTTTGTTGGAGTCCTTATTTATGTCATAGCGAGCTTAGTTCAGGCAAGAAAGGAAGATCCAAACGTAAGTGAAGATCTTGATCCAGAGGTTATTAAAGCGGCCAAAGCTGGAGGTTTAGGAAGGGTGTCCCTAAATATATTTTTAATTGTGATCGGGGCTCTTCTTCTCGTTTTGGGTGCCGACCGAATGGTAGTCGGTGGTGAAAGTATTGCGCGATTTTATGGTGTTCCCGATGCGATTATCGGGCTGACCTTGTTTGCTTTTGGAACCTCATTGCCCGAGTTAGCAACCTCAGTTGTTGCTGCAATGAAAAAGGAGGGCGATATTATTGTAGGTAACGCAGTGGGCTCTTGTATTTTTAATCTCCTGGCGGTGGTAGGTCTAGCGGGGGTCGTTTCTCCTCTAAAAGGGGAAGGTGTCACAGTTATTCATTTGGCGGTTATGCTGGCACTTACAGTTATTCTGATGCCTATGATGTTACATCGTATGAAGCTTGATCGCTGGGAGGGTGCTCTTTTGGTAACAGGCTATCTAGGATTTACCGCTTGGTTGATCGTGGCTTAGAAGGCAACAAGCCCAAGAGGTAGAACCGTCCGTAGAAAATTTTCTGAGAACCAGGAAGGAGGGGTAGCAGTCAATAGACTGTTTCGTAATTAGAAGGATTGACTTTGCTCGCTTGCGGAAATCAACGGGATGGTGTGAAGTTGAGAGGTGATTGATTTGTTAGCCACATACGTCCACGACCTTGATCCTGTAATTTTCTCGATCAGTGAGAAGATTAAACTTCGCTGGTATGGTTTGTCTTATGTGATTGGATTCGCTGCAGCTTATATGATTTTGCTTAGGCTTTCTCGGAAAAAACTCTGGCCGATCGAGGAACTCAAAGTGGGAGACGCCGTGACTTACACTGCAATTTTCGGCGTATTTTTGGGCGGGCGAATTGGCTACGTCTTATTCTACATGCTGCCTCGTCCTGGTGGCTTAGATCGAATTTTAGAGGATCCGATTACCATTATTGCGGTATGGGAAGGTGGGATGGCCTCACATGGTGGGATTCTTGGAATTATGTTTTTCACCCTGTTTTATGCATGGAAACATAAGCTATCTTGGCTAGCAGTGGGTGATGGCTTCGCGATTGTCGCGCCACTTGGTGTGTTCTTTGGAAGAATGGCCAACTTTATTAATGGCGAGCTTTATGGAACGATTACTGATGAAAAAAATTGGTGGGCTGTGAAATTTCCTAAATCGCTCTATGAAAATGGATACAGCGACAATTTACAGAAGGGATTACAACAAGCTGCCATAAGTAATGATACAGCGGGAGAGTTTTTAAAAGACCGAGTCAGATTAGTTGGGGATTACGATGGTTATGATCTTTCTCCCCAGGCTTTTGAGCAGGAATTTCTTCCGATTGCCCGTGAAAATCCGGATGTCATGCAAGCTTTGGCTGACCATACGCCTGCAAGGCACCCGTCTCAGTTGTATGAGGGGATTCTTGAAGGATTAGTGATTTTCGTAATGCTTTACTTGATCCGAGTTAGGTTTACCAAGCTCTGGCATGGAGTGATTTCAGGAGGATTTTTTATCCTTTATGCGATTTTTCGAATCGGGGTAGAAAATGTTCGTGAGCCCGATTCTGAAAAAATCATCGGCGTGACTAAGGGGCAGTTTTACTCCTTTTTTATGATTGCGATTGGATTAGCTTTTTTGGCTTGGGCATGGAAGAGTAAGAGGTCTTTGAAGGATGATATCGCTCCTGGATAATTAGATCCTTCCCCACCTGAAATATACCCAAAAACCAGTAAATCTTAGTAGTTTCAAGAGGCAGCTTTTCAGTGAAACGTAAATCAGCTCCAATTGAGGGGGCCCTCGGAGCACCATTTCTTTTCCCCGAAAGATTTAATGGTGAGCCCCATCGAGTTGGCAAGTGAAAGAAGAAATCGGTTATGTGGGACTTTTGATCCCACGTGGTGAAAACCTGGTTTTTTGGTAGCTTCCCCACCGACGACAACGATCGGAAGGTCGTCGAGTGTGTGGGAATTTCCTTTTCCAAGCTCGTTAACCCATACGACGGTTGTGTTGTCGAGCATGTTTCCAGATCCTCCTGCTTCCGGAGTGTTCTTGAGTTGTTGCGCAAGATAGGCAAGTTGTTCCGCAAACCAAACGTTGATCTTTTCCAGTTTGTTTTGTGCCACTTCATTTTTATCTGGCTCGTGGCTTAAGGAGTGGTGACCTTCATTAATGTCGAGCCATCGCATGCGAGCCTGTCCGACGGAACGCATAAATTGAAGCGACCCGATGCGAGTCATATCATTAGCCATGGCATTCACGAGAAGATCAATCTGCATGCGGGCCAACTGGGGGGTGTTATCGTTGACTAGCTCAATGTTTGGATCTAGCTCCGGCTCTGGATGTTCCATTTCACCAGCTTGGGCAGCTGCAGAAATTTCACGTTCCATTTCCTCTACCAGAGTCATGTGCTGCTCAAGTAGGATCCGGTCTTCGATTGAAAGGGCTTTGGAGGCCCGCTTGAGGTCAGTCCCTAAACTATCGAGAATAGACGCGTAAGTTTTCCTCTCTTGGGTTTGTCCGTAAAGCTTGTCAAGCATCTGGTAGGGATCATTAAGCGGTGCCAGAGGACGATTAGATCCAGCATAACACATGCGAGTCCAGGGATCAGCACGGTCGGGAACTGCTACCCCAATTTCAAGAGAGCCATATCTTGTTCGAGTTGATTCGCTTTTTTGTAAAAAGTTTTTAATCTCTTGATCGACCGAAATTCCGGATGCCCAGCCGGCCGGAGGTCCTCCGCCACCTTGAATGTTACCGGGGTGCAGGCGCGCACCGGTCAGAAGACATGACATACCTCTCATATGACTGTCACCGTCACCACCGACGCGATTAGAGATTCCTTTTAGGACCGCAGTTTGGTTTTGGAATGGCTTGAGAGGGGCGAGAATAGATGACTGTAATAGGTCTCCCTCTTTCCCCGGCCAGAATTTAGCTGGGAGTGTGCCATTCGGAGAGAACATAAAAACGAGACGCTGTTTTTGGCCGGAGACCGTAGACGCGCCAAATGATGGCAGTCCTGATAGGAAGGGTAGGGCGCCCGTTGTGATGCCGAGTTCGCGCAGAAAGTGACGTCTAGAAGTCATAACATATTTAATATTACGGCTCCTTCTTTAAAATTCTACCGATAAATTTGCCAGAGGATTTTTATTCGAGCGCTTCGACGTGCGCTTGAACTCCAGCAGCCAGCCCTTCGAGCGAGTATCCACCTTCTAAAACAGAAATAAGGCGTCCATCGGAAAATTCTTCAGCGATCTTTCTGAGCCAATTAGTGAGAGTCTTGTAATCCTCGTCAAGGAGGCGGAATTTTCCGAGGGGATCGCCAAGTCGCGAGTCAAAGCCTGCTGAAATCATGATGAGTTCGGGGCTAAATTTGCGCATGGCAGTGAGAAACTTGGCGTCAATCTTGTCACCAATCTGAGTCATATCGGAGCCGGCAGGAAGGGGAGCGTTCAAGGTGAATCCACGACCTTTCCCACTTCCTAATTCTTCCAGCATTCCAGTGCCTGGATACCACGGTGATTGATGAACGCTGCAGAATAGGACAGTTTCGTCTTCATAGAAAATATCTTGCGTTCCATTCCCATGGTGGACGTCCCAGTCCAGAATGGCGACTTTTCCTACTCCATATTTTTGCTGAGCGTAGCGGGCTCCTACTGCAATGTTATTGAAGATGCAGAATCCCATTCCGCGATTAGGTGTGGCGTGGTGGCCAGGGGGTCTGACGGCGCAAAAAGCTCTTTTAGTATAGGCGTGGGTCTCGGAATAAACTTCGTCGACTGCAGCGCACACCGATCCAGCGGCGTGGCTAGCCACTAGCCAGGAATCTGGACACACGGCAGTGTCACCGGTAGATAGCTGTTGAAAATTAGATTCTATCTCCCTTTGAGCAAGCGCGAGATAGCGTTTGTCGTGAACGGCAGTAAGATCTTCAAAAGTGGCCATTCTTGATTCGATTTTTTTTAACCTCGTAGAAAGCCCTGAGGTCTCGAACATTTTAGTCAGTGCAAGGTAGCGGCTGAAGTGCTCCGGATGTTCACCGGTAACGTGCCGGGTAAAGAGTTGGTCCAGAACGAGGGCAAGTTCGGGATGCGGATCGATAGTCATTAGAAAGTTTACCTTGGGATGGTTTCCCTTGTCATAGTCATTATGATCTTCCGAACGTGAAAATTATTGTCTACAAAGGTCTTGCGAAGTGAGCTGATCGCTTCAAAGCCGTAAGCATTGATTGGTTGCTGGATGAGGTGATGAAAGAGATGCTTTAAAAAAGCTCGATGTGCTTCGGGTGATTCTACCGCAAGGCGCGCTAGATCATCCGGGCCTGTTATTTTGACTATGGAGTCCTCAGGCGTAGGGTAATCGCTAACGGTGTCGATTGGTTTGTTCTTTTCATGGGTTCTAAAACGCCCAGTTGCGTCATAGTTTTCGAGGCTAAACCCGATTGGATTGATGATTGAATGACACGCCATGCAATTTTCATCTTTTGTCAGGTGTGTGACCTTTTCCCGCATCGTAAGGTCCGGTTTGAAATCAGTATCCTTAAATTCAATTGCGTTGGGAGGCGGCTTAAGAAAACGACCTAAGATATTACGGCTTAGGTAAACTCCTCGATGAATTGGGGAGGTTTGTTTATGGTAAGAAAATGCTGTAAGAACATAAGGATGGGTAAAAAGACCGGCTCGTTTTTTGTCGGGAGTAAGAAGGAGCTTGAAGCTATCCTCTTTTGGTGTGGGTGCGCTGTAGAAGTTCGCAAGTCTCTTATTTAGATAAATTTTGTTCTCTGTGAATAGTTTTCTGTAATCTGAGGATGGAGACCATATTACGTTCTCGATAAAAAGATCAAACGAGGTTCGTAAGTCGGCAATCATTCGCTGATCAAAATTAGGAAATAGTTTAGGATCTTTCCCTAGGTCTTCTTTTTCAGAAAGATTGAGCCAATGATAAAAGAAAGACCGAGTTTTCGCTTTAGTGCGGGAATCACTCATCATGCGGGAAAGCTGATTGGTAATCTCAGTTTCTTTGCCAAGACGCTTTTGGTTTGCGGCTTCCCAGAGTTCTTTGTCGGGGACGGAATCCCAGAGCGAGAGGGCTAGATGAGCAGCTACTGTATAGTCATCCGGTTTTCTGTCATCACCTCGATTAAGTGAAGGGTATAGAAAGTAGGGAGAAGTAAGAATTAACATGAGAGAGCGCCGGGTCGCTGTCTCTGAGTCGTTGTCTGCGTCAAAAATATCTTCGATGTAGTGCTTTTTTTGAGCGGGAGAAAGGGGGCGTGCGAAAGCTCTTGCCGCAAATTTCAAACAAAAAGATTTTAGCTTTTTGTCCCGCTCCTTATCTTTTGAATTAGTTTTAGCAAGGACGTTAATGTCAGTGTAAATTTGGCGAGCCGCTTCTATCGAAGCTTTTGCGACTGATTCCTTCCATGCCTTCGAGATTGAGGAGCCTCTTTCATATCCTAAAGAGGCATCATCAGGTGGAAAATTAGTGGAGATAATGGCTGCAGTCGGAGCACTTTCAGTAAAAAGAACGCGTGTAGGTATTGGTTCCCATTTTCCATGAGGTGGCTTCCATTCGATTCGAAGAGATGATTTCTTTTCCTTGTATGAAACGAAGTCAATGTAAATGGGGATCGGGTGTCCGCCTAATAAGAAAATAGAAGCTTCGACTGATCGCATTTGGTTACCAGAGGATACCCAAGCATCAATGAATGCGGTCTTTCGGTGAGTCTCTCCTCCATAAAATTTTTCACGTTCCATTTCGTTTATAAAAACCCGCACTCCATTGGGGGTTGTTGCTCGGAAAGAATATATTCCGCTCTCCTTTGGTACGAGCGAACCGGTCCAGAAAATGGCATGAGCTTTAGGATCAATGTCTTTTATACCATGATCACTCTCGATATTAAAATTGATGTTGGGATCTATGCGCTTTGCGAGCTCCTTCTTACGATCATCCATCTTTTCCTTATGATAATAGTGACCGCGTAGCCCATTTTGAGTGCCTAATTGAGGTCTTCCTCGAAAAGATTGGACGATGTCAGTGATTGCTCGGCGATGTTGATACTGTGTTCGTCGTAGCAAGTCTTTGCGCACAGGTTTTATCTTCGCTTGAGCTTCCGGTGAGTAAAATGCCCCGTGAATATACTGAGCCACTAGATGGGCATCTTGGTCGATCACGGCATCCTCGTCTTCTTCAGGCATCGTTCGGTGGATATACTTTGCGAGAGATGCGATTGACTTCGTGCCGATAAGGGACTCGTCATATTCGTCAGCAACCCCTTGCCCTCTATCTCCGTGGCAGGAGAGGCAGTGTTTGGTGTAGATTTGCTCTCCACGATCACCGAACGCTGGAAGTGTGGAGAGGAAACCCAAAAGTAACCAAAAGCGCATCTTTTATTTACGGAAGGGTGAACGCTTTGTTTCAAGAAGCGCTGTGATCTTTAGTCGTTTCGCAGCAATTTTTTGACATACTTGGCAAGTAGATCAGCCTCAAGATTTACCTTTTGTCCTATCTTTGCTTCTCCCAGATGGGTCGCCTTCAAGGTGTGCGGTGTGATCCAGAAAATAGCCGAAGTTTGAGTGAGCTCCGCGATGGTAAGAGAAATCCCATCGATGCAAAGTGAGCCTTTATCGATACATAGTGTGTACACGTCTTCAGGAATGGTAATCTCGAGCCGGTAATCTTGTCCCATTGCAGAGAGGTTCGTTATGATTCCGATATTATCGACATGCCCTTGCACGAAGTGGCCGCCGAGCCGTTGTCCAATCGCGAGGGCGCGTTCCAAGTTGACCTTTTCACCCTCTTTTAAGTCACCAAGTGAGGTTACCTTTAAAGTTTGAGCGAGGAGGTCGAAGCGGACTTCGTTATCGAGTGAGGCTACGGTGAGACAGCAGCCGTTAATGGCGACTGAGTCGCCTAAACTCAATTCGTCTGTGAAAGGGATATCTAGAATGAGTTCGGCTTGAGCTCCTTTTTCAATCAAGGAGAGAACAGTTCCGATAGCTTCAATAAGGCCGGTAAACATATCAGGGGATTTGTTCCGTTTTGGCTGGTTTGGGATCCTCTTTCATTCCCGAAGATGGAAGTAGCATGAAGCAAGCCCCCATTACGATAGTTGGAATGATCGCAGCCTTTGCAAGCCCACCGGGAGAAACGCCCCCATCAAAATAACGGCTGAGGACTGATTGTCCCGCAGGATTTGGGGCATTGGCAATGACGGTTAAACCGCCCCCTGTCACTGCTCCAGCAAGGACCGCATACTTTGACATGATGGGTAAGTCTGGTGCTTGAGAGGCAAGATAAGTGATAGCAGCATTATCGTTGAAAGCAGTGAGGACGGTGGAACCGATCATGAGTAACCATTGGTTGTCTATTGAGGTAAGTAGGACTGAAATCCACCAACCCTGGCAGCCGCCGTGAATGACGAGACCAGCAAGGAAGAAACCAACTAGAATCGGACTCTTCATGTTAACATCATTCTGGTGATGTCCAGTGGCCTGAGTGAATCCGATAAAAAAGAGAAATCCAAAGATGAAGACCATTTGGTAGTGTGCTGTTAGCACTGTGAAGGCGAGGAAGAGTAGATGAACGATGGTGATCCAGGCGGGAATAGGATCTTCACGCTCTACCCAGCTTGCTGGCATATGGGTATCTCGGTTTTCTTTACGCCCCATGGTTTGGAATTCCTTTTTAAATATCGAGAAGTAGAGGGCATTTGAAATGACTATCCCCACCACGGCTTTCCAACCGAAATTAATAAACATGAAGTCCATGCCAAAATTCCATTTGCTTGCGATCATTAGAACGGGGGGGGCTGCAAAGTGAGTCAGAGTTCCGCCAACGGAAATATTCACAAAAAGAAGCCCAAGGGTGGCGTAAGCAAATTTTTTGGAGGGATTAAGATCGAAAAATTTCTTAGCAAGAAGCATGGCTGCGATGGTCATGGCAGCGGGTTCGGTAATAAATGATCCGAGGATGGGAGTAATGGTTAGGGCTGCGAGCCACCAGGCGGCTGGAGTTCCTCCAAAGAGTTTAGCAACCTTATCGACCATAGATTCTGCAAAGCGAACGACCGGCCGCGTTGCTGCGATTGCCATGACGATGACCACAAACATGGGTTCAGTAAAGTTGACATCTTTGCCGATGTAGTATTCGAGTTCCTTGAGGCCAGCCATCAATCCGCTGCCGTCTTCAATACCAAAGAACCAAAGAATGGCAGCGCCAAGAGCTATGACCCAGATCCCAAAGATAGCTTCAACTTCCCCTAGAAAGTGAAAGAGATTAGCCTTGAAGGATACATCATCTTTGGCGTCATCGTGAGGCTTGGCGTCGGCTGTTAAACCGAGTTCCTCAATCTTTTTTCGATGTTCGTGCTCATGCTTGTGAGCCATTTCGATAAAGAAGCCGCTGAGAAAGGTATGTATAATCGCACAGAGAAAAATGATTGAGGCGACTAAATTAAATCCACCTTGTTGCCCTGCCCGGTATTTGAGCTTTTCCCAGATGCCCCAGTCCCCATTAGATCTCTCTTTCCCTTCGTAATTGGTCAAAGGAAGAGGGAAAACTGCATATTGGTCTTTATCGAGAGAGTATTCCTCTTTTGCGTAGCTTGGTTTGTCTTCAGCGGCTGTGGCGATAGCTCCTAAAAAAACAAAGAGTAAAGTAGCGACGGTAAGGGGGAAGGTAGTGAGAAACTTCACGAAAGAGGATTTTAGCTTTGGCTGAAGTCTCGGCAAGTAAAACGGTTACTAGTCTATGGATTTAATTTGTTCTTCAATTGTCTTGAGTTTTTCAAGAATCGCTTGGCCTTCAGGCGATTGTTCAGCAAGAGAGCTTTGAAGTTCTTGAATCTGCTTTTGGGATCTAGCGATCCGGTCCTCTGCCTCACGGATTTCTGGGAGCTCTTGGCTAAGACGCTGGATCTTAGTCGAGATCTCGATGAGCTTATTAGCAGCTTGATTTATTTCAAATTCCCGTTTTCTGGTGCGAGCCGAGAGTTGATTCTCCTGCCAAAAAGCGAGATCTTTATTAAGTTGTTGAAGGCTGGGGTGAGTATTACGAATGTTTTGGAGGTCGCGGTAGGCCTGCTGCTGCTCTGTTATGATGATTTTGAGATCCTCATCTGGATCGAGTTTATTGGAGGCCACAAGGGTTTTCAGTTTTTTTGATAACTGGTGTTTTTTGTTGAGAAGCACTGCTATTTCCTTGCTGCGGTTCGACGAGGATTTTGATTCAGGAGATGTCGAAGGGCTCTCGGTGGCCTCGTCGGAGTTGCATCCAGTAATGAAGAAAGCCAAAATTAGGATGGAAAGAACCTTCATGAAGCAATGAAAGCATTTTTTGTACCCATTGCCACTCTTTGAAAGGTATGTTTTCTTTTTTTTAATGTGGGGCCAGAAACTTGGTAGGTTCATTGATCACTTGCTCTATCGTAGCTATTATCAAGGCAACGCCGTAGGCGATTTTATTCGTCAGCGAGTGAACCCGGGGGCGTGGCTTTTGCTTCTAGGTGGAGGAACTAGTGTTTTTTTGGGCGCAAATCTTGATGAGAGTCTTACCGCTATCCTTACTCTCTTTATTCTTTCACTACTTTTTTCAAGCTTTGTTTGGGCTTTCTTGAGACGGGCCAAACTTTCGGTCGTTCGTGTTTTGCCTTTTAGTGGAGCAGTTGGAGAGATTTTGAGGTATAGGGTCTCAGTTCGGAATGAAGGGCGTGGGGCAGTGAGGGGCTTTTATCTTAGTGAGACAGGAGGCGATGCCCGACCTAACCAGTGGGAGTTTGTTCATTTAAAGGAACCGGGGGAGGTTGATCGTAATTTTTTCGATCGGTTCTTTAAGTTTTATCGCTGGAAGTGGTTGGTAGGGAGAGGTGGGGCTTGGGTCAGGTTAGGGCGATCGAAACCGCTGGATCTTGAACCAGGAGAAGAGAGACAAATTTACCTTGCGGTGAAACCTTTTCGCAGGGGGGGGATCAGATTTAGTGATATGCGTGCTGAACTCCCTGATCCCTTTGGTTTTTTTCAGCGTTGTTGTCCGATTTTGAACGAGGAAGTAGAGGTGCTAATAACCCCTAGGAGATATCGTCTCCCAAATCTAGACCTTGGCGGGACCTCTGAGCTGAAAGCTGGTTTAGATACGTCTTCGACAGTAAGGGGAGAGGGAGGTCATTTTATGGGGCTTCGTGAATACCGAGAAGGAGATTCTCTACGCTGTATCCATTGGAAGGCTTGGGCTCGTACTGGACAGCCCATTGTGAAAGAGTTCGAAGAATTGCGCTTTCCTCGTTATGGCGTTGTCCTCGATACAAATTTGAAGGGAACGGGACCTCAGATGTTTGAAGAGGCGATTTCGGTTGCAGCATCCTTTGTTTGGGCAATTGAAAAAGATGGCAGTTTAATGGATTTGATTTTTATGCGTGAGGATCCGAAAGTTCATACTGCTGGACGGGGCGTGGCACGGACGAACGATCTTTTTGAGGCTCTTGCTCGAATCGAGGGGATCGATGAAGGCGATTACGAATGTTTGGGGCGATTGATTACACGAAATGCTAATGACCTCACTGCGTGTGTGGTAGTTCTCTCTGGTTGGTGTTCCAAGAGAAGAGCTTTTTTGGAGCGATTGCGGGGAAGCGGGTTAGTTTTAATTGTTTATGCGATCGGTATAGGGGATGCACCAGAAGATGCTTTGCTTTACAACGTCAAATGGTTGAGGTGGGACTTTATCGAGGAAGATCTAATGACACGATGAGAGGAGAACTTGAAAGAAAAATATTATCGGCACCACCTCGTTTGCTTTTGGGTGCCGCTTTTTTGTTTTGGGGCGGAATGCATGATCAAGCTGTGGCAGGATTGATCGCTGCCGCTTTAGTTGAGGGTCGTCATTGGGTTAATCTTCGGTGGGATTTCACCGATAAAAGCTTTGCAAGATCTTGGCAGTTGTCGGTAATTATCTTGATTCTGTCAGCTTTAGTTTTGCTACAGAAAGATAATTTAAAGGCGAATGATTTTCTGAACCTTTTATCATGGCTTCCCTTCATGATGTTGCCTCTGATTCTTTCTCAGCAGTATGCCAGAAAAGGAGGGGTTCCAATGGTGACTTTTTCCTTTATTGCAAGGCGTAAGGCCGCAGCAGATAGGAAAGCCGGGCGTTTAGTAGAGGCAAGTTCGATTCATTTAGGTTATCCTGTTCTGTTCCTAATCATAATTGCAGCCGGAATGGGAGTAGGCTCTTTAAAATGGATAGAGACAATTGACCCTCGTTACCCTGTTGGCGTTGTGATCCTTTTAGGCTGGATGATTTTCACCCTTGATGACCGGCGGGTTCGTTTGCGCGCATGGGTGATAGCTTACCTGATTTCAATCGGGCTGTCGGTTTTGATGTTATGGGGGGTTGTGAAGGTCTACGACCATTTTGTTAGGGGTTATACAGGTAGCGGAGGGCGTGTGAGTTCCTCCCAGCAAACCCAAACTGCGCTAGGAAGAATTCGTGAGCTTCAACTCAGTCAAAACATAGAGTGGCGGTATTTTCACGAAAATGGTCCGGTGCCCGATCTGTTAAAGCTCGGATCGTACAATGAGCCATTGGGAGATGTTTGGCAGGCTCGAACCCGCATTCTCGAACTTGCAGAGCAAATCCCGAGCGGACGGAAGTTTACAGGAGATTTCGAGACCCTTCTCCCCGCTGGCGAAAATACTTTTCTTTTTGAGGACGAAAATTCCAAGCGGGATTATGGTATTGAGGGTCGGATTCAAGGACTTATTGAAGATGAAGAATTAGTCCCCCACCTGAGCAGGACCAATCGTTTTGAAGGGATTCCCAGTGAAATTTTGGCCGTTAATTCGATGGGCTCGGTCAAGATGATTGGAGTGATTCAGGGGGCAATGGATGCGAGGATCCAAGCGGATACAGAGATTGAAGAAATGCAGCTTGATCCAACTGATCTTGATTTGACCTATCCAAATGCTGAAGAAAAGGGGCTTGAAGACTTCCTAAAGAAGATTGGACTTAGTCTTCCTGAAGTCGGTTCACATCCTACGAGAGCTTTGGCTAGAAAGGTTGGAAGAGAAGCTGGACCACCGAATATTTCAGTCGAAAAGTTTCGTGAAATTGAGGCTAAATTAGCACTGATATTCTCTGATATTGATAAGTTTGAATACAGCCTTTTCTTGGCGGGGACTGATAGGAATACCCCGATAACTGAATTTTTGGAAATCGATAGAAAAGGCCATTGCGAATATTTTGCAGGGGCAACGGCTATGCTGATGCGGAGGATGGGGGTTCCTTGTCGTTATGCAGTTGGGTATTCATTGCAGGAGAGAGGAATTAAGAAACAGGAATGGATCTTGCGGGGTCAGCATGCCCATGCATGGGTCGAGGCTTATGTCGGAGGGACATGGGTTAATGAGAGAAATGGCGATGTGGATGTATGGAGGTGTCGTGGTGGAGAGTGGGTAGACGTTGATTTAACTCCACCCGATTGGGTAAATATCCAGAAATCTCAGCCATGGTATCAAGGGTGGTATGATTGGTTTCAGGGATTTCGGATAAGCTTAGAACTTCGCTTGAACCAGCCTGGCGTTTTTGATCGGGTTTTAAATATGTTGGTTTTGGTGGGGGTTCTTTTACTGATTTTTGTGATTTATCGTTTGATCCTAACTAGGCGGAGGGTCAATTCGGATACCTGGGAGAAATCGGTTGGGAAGGCCGGATTGCTAGATGAATTTGAAAAATGGCTTTCAAAACGAGTCGGAGCACGTCCCCGGTCGATGCCCATGGCGACCTGGTTGCGTCGCTCGATACCGGTTGACTGCGATGAGTTAGTGTTACTTTATGAGAGAGCAGTCTTCGGTCTTAATGCTGAGAGTGGACGGAGTTTAGATGATTCAATTCAGATCGTAAAACTGCTTTGGAAAGAGCAAGAAAAAACCCCAGGGACGAAAGACGCCCGCGGGGTTGTTAAATTTTAAAGGCCAGGAAATTTATCCCTTAATCTCTGAGTTGTAGAAGTCTTGCCAATCTTCAAGGTTGTTGAGATTTACAGCGTCGAGAATCGCGCCGGTATCGGCGATGCCAACGGACTCAAGGATGGTAGTGCGAGTTGCGTCGTCGTGGTTATAACCGACAACAGCAGCGTTGTGTGCATCGATCGCTTCATTGTCGAGGGAGCCTCCTTTTTGGTCGAGGATCCACTGCTCACACTGAGTATAAGAAGGCTTGTTCTCGTTGATATAAGCTAGGAATGCATCGCGCTCGATACCGAGTGCGTCGAGAGTCATCTGGTCGAAGCCAGCACCTGCAGCGGGATAATCGCTATGGAGCTTGCCGGCAGCGTCAAGAGAAGCTTTTTGCCAGAGACGAGGAAGGTGAAGCACGCCGAGAGGGCCTGCGATTCCGGAAGTGACGAGAGGAATGATTTGGCTCATTGCTTTGGTAGTTTTTGGATTTCGATTAAGAGAGAGCCGAAAAATTGAAGCTCCCGTCAAATTGTTAGCTAGAGGTGCCTTGCATGGCAAATGCTAATTCGAAGGAAGTTTTCAACCAATACTTGTTTTTTGAACAAGGGCGGAGTTTTCTCCAAATATAACGATGTCTGCTGGATTTTCCATCGAATCACTAAATAAAGCGCAGCGTGAAGCTGTCTTGGCTCTTAAAGGGCCTGTTCTTATTCTGGCAGGAGCAGGAACCGGTAAAACGAGGACTGTGACCTGTCGGATGTCGGCTCTCTTGGAAAATGGCGTTAAAGCTGAAAATGTTCTAGCGGTTACGTTTACCAATAAATCAGCAGCGGAAATGGCAGAACGTGTCATCGGCATGGTGGGGAGGAAGAGTGGCGAAGCGTTAACTGTGTGCACCTTCCACTCGCTTTGCCTACGGATCCTGAAGCGGAATATTGAGTCTCTTGGTTATAAGAAAAAGTTCGCCGTGATGGCTGGCGGAGATCAGACAGGAATGATTCGTCAGCTCATTGTTCGAAAAGGGGGACGAAAAATCAACTTGAAGCCCGGCGAGGTAATGAGTGCGATTTCAAAAGCCAAGAATTCTGAATTACCTCTTTCGGGAATTGAGGATGATCTGATTGCTGAGATTGCTGTAGCTTACCAAAACGAGCTTAGAGCGCAAAATGCGGTTGATTTTGATGATCTACTTCTTCTGGGCGAGAGGGTTCTACGGGAGTATCCGAAAGTGCGCGAGTATTGGCAGGATAAATTTCAGTATATAACAGTAGACGAATTTCAGGATACTAACAATTTACAAATGAACTTGCTTCAACAATTGGTTGGCGAGTCTAACAATATTTGTGTGGTGGGTGATGATGATCAGTCGATTTATGGATGGAGGGGTGCACAGGTCGCTAACATTCTCCAATTTGAAAGATTCTTTCCTAATCCAAAGGTCATTCGACTTGAGGAAAATTATCGCAGTACTCAGGCGATCCTTGAGGTGGCGAATAGCTTGATTCGCCACAATACGGGGCGGCGTGAAAAGAAGTTGCGGCCCACAATCTCGGGTGGTGATTTGGTCCGTCTAGTTTCTATGCCGGGTGATCAAGAAGAAGCAGAATGGATTGTTTCCGAAATCGTTGCGCAGCGCGAGGAAGGTCGGGTTTTGGAGGACTTTGCTATTCTCTTTCGAACAAACGGTCAGATTCGAAAAATGGAGGAAGTTTTGCGAGAGGCTAAGATACCTTACCGAATGGTTGGAGCTCAAAGTTTCTACGACCGTAAGGAGGTTCGGGACATTCTCAGCTATATCCAAGTTCTAAATCAACCGGAATTGGATATTCCCTTACTCCGGGTTCTAAATACTCCTCCACGGGGGATTGGAAATACAACCTCGATGGCAGCTTTAGATTGGAGTCGAGACGAGAATCAGAGTATTTGGGAGACTTTAATCGATGAAAAGTTTTTGACTCAAGTTTCCAGTAAGGTGATGAATTCAATTCAGGCTTTTACTGGTCGGGTGGAAAAAGCTCGAAGGGATTTGATTGATGGTATGCACGCCGGAGTAGTGATGGATGAATGGCTTCGTGAAATGGAATTTGACGAGTGGTTAATGCGGCAATGTAAGACTGATAAAGAGAAAGATGTGAGGAGAGAGGGCGTCTCGACAACGATTGCATCTCTTACTGAAGCGATCAAAAAGGGAAAGAGCCTTAGCGACTTCCTTGATCAAACTGCGCTTGATGCTGAAAAGGAAGATGATCTTGAAAAAAGGAGTGGCGTGACTCTTATCACACTTCATGCGGCTAAGGGTTTGGAGTATCCGGTAGTTTATTTGGTGGGCCTCGAAGAGGGGATTCTTCCTCATAAAAGAAGTATCGAAGAAGGAACACGTGATGAAGAGAGGCGGCTTCTCTATGTGGGCATAACTAGGGCGCAGGTGAAGATGACGATGACTTACTGCGCGACGCGAGTGAAGTGGGGAAAGGAAGAAGCTTGTGAGGCAAGTAGTTTCATCCGGGAATTAAACCCTGATTGGATTCATGAGGAAGGCTATGAAGATATCATGGGTGCTGAGGCTTCCGAGGAGGAGCTTCGAGGCTTCTTTAGTGCGATGTCAGATATGTTAGATGAATAAAGGAGTCCTCCTTCTTAATATTTAGAACAGCTTTAAACCTTTAAATTTCTATTAAAAGATTATGGGCGCTTTCGACGTCCCGCACATAATGAAACCCCGAGTAAAACTAACATAAGACTACCAGGTTCGGGAACAGCCACTCCAATTGAAGTTCGAAACGGGTTTGCGCTGTCTTCCCAAAACATTAATGGATCCTCTGTACTAGCAATCGACGGAGTCGGAGGTTGGTTAGTTACAATTGCAGGATCATTGAAAATCCATGTCGAAACATCGCGAACAACTGTATTGTATGGGGCTCCCTCGATCAAGTTTTGTGTCGTATTGAAGATACGGAACCCCAACCGCACTGGAAACCCGAGAGGAAGTGTGTCGCCAAGGCTAGTATCAAGCGTAGAACTGATTTGAAAGGCTGACTCGAATCCGCCGCCAGCGTCGAAGGTTCCGATCACCTCATTCGGATTTGATGAGCCAACTCCGAGGAAGGGGTTGAAAGAATCCCAATCTACACTAGTGAAATCATTGCCACTTTTTGAAGGTGCTACCCCCAAAAAGTATCCGACTTGAATCTGCGAACCAGTAGGAAGATTATTGCCGGATACATCAAGTAAGTTTGCAAACGCCCCACCTCCGATTGAAACGGAGGCCGCATTAGTTAAATTGGCTAGGAAAGCTAAAGCTACAGATGTTGTTATTTTTATTTTCAAAGTTTTAGGGGCTTTTAAGTGGGGAGTTTTCTAGATCAATTAAAAGCTTATTCGGACAGTGGGTCATAGGGGAGCGGCGCAGAAATGATTCCCTCCGCCCCGTCTACTTCAGTTTCCCGGTTTACAAAAATTGCTGTGTTAGCGGCGATTGCAAGGGTGTTCGAGTTGCCAAATTGATTGTTAGCTGGTGCCCAATTACCAAACCCATTTACAAGATACGCATCCCAACTACTCCCATTCCAAATATAGAGACGATCATCACTTTTCCAGAGGCTGTCGTTTATCCCAAGCTCAGCCAAGGTGGTTTCAACAGGAATACGGGTCGACAGGAGTTTTGTTTTCGTGATTGTCGAAATTTGAGGGACAGCTGGAACTTCTCCAAAGAGAGTCAATTCAATTGCACTCGTAGCGCTTCGTAATATGAACATCCCCTCATCGGGGAAGATTACCGTATCATTTTCGTTGCCAAAAAGATTAGACGCTAAAGCCCAGTTTCCGAAACCATTCTTTTGGAAAGATAACCATTCGGATCCGTCCCATACAAAAACTCGATCGTCAGCGGCAAATTCAGCAATTTTTGATGAAAAAATTGATCCAATTGTATTAGCTCCGCGAATTTTAACAGTAGTCGATGAAGGGAAGCGATTTTGAATTCCAGGTGCTTCAGAATCCTTATCGCCGAGAAGGTCAAATGTCGTGAGAAGAGTAAGCTGACCGTTACCAGTGTTCGAAGAAATTAGAAAAGCTTCTTCTGCTCCATCGCCATCGGTAATGTATGCAAGATGTGGCTGTCCGGTCCATTGGTCAGGAGACCAATTCTGCCCGGTGATCGCTAGAGTTTGTGTGCTATGACTAGGATTAGTCCCGTAATCATTATTGATTGTTGCAGACGCAGCAAATTCAAGATCGTTCAATAAAGTGACCGAAATCCCCGTGATAGTCGGCTCTATATCAGAGCTCGCAGCGGCAATAGTCACCTTCGTATATCCCTGTGGAATAGTGTAAATGGTCTCGGCGTGTAGTTGGCCGATCATGATCGAGGCAAAAACTAATCGATAATTACTCATGATTGATCAAACACGGTCGGCGATTAAAGATCTTGATGCAAATGGAAATCGATCTTTTTTTATTTTGGGTCGAGTGGGTTGATCCGAATTGAGGTTTAAGCAAGGCTATTGGGTGTGCTACAAAT
>MDTB01210671.1_pt1 | contig 31288 bp, 29 predicted proteins | sample 811161 | NCBI WGS metagenome assembly MDTB01 (sample SAMN05326650, study PRJNA326480) | marine metagenome | isolation source: seawater | place: Mediterranean Sea | collected 2009 | reverse complement strand
GTTATTTAAATCTTCAAGTTGACTTTTTATTTTATTTTTTATTGTAAAATCTATGTTTTCATTCTTTTTATGACTAAACACAGAAAAATGTCTTTTGTAGATTATATTTACAACATCGTCAATGTTCAGATTATTTTTATAGATTTCTGATGGTATGTGATTTCCAGTGGTAAAATCCCCTGATTGACCATTTATGATTATTGATTTTTCATTTATGATTTTTTTACTCAACAATAGTTTAATAGAATAAAAATCGGATAGAGTTGGAATTGTTCTTAAGCCATCTGAGAAATTAAAATAATCAATTGAATCACTATCGGAAAAGAAAAACTTTAAATCATTTCTCTTTGGGTTTATGTGAATCCATTTAACGTTTAACATCTCAGCATATCGTTTAGCCTTTTTTAATTCATGGCTTTTTTTATTGCCATATGAGAAGGTAATGAGATTTTTGGCTCCGAGCTCACAAAGCTTTGCAAGAATAAATCTTGAATCATAGCCCCCACTTAAGGGTACTACAATTTGTTCATTTTTTGAACGATCAATAATTTTTTGAAATATTTCATTACATATTTGATTAAGACTATTAAAAAGATTGGTCTTACTGTCTGAATTCCCCTCAGGGAGGTATTTAAAATATCTTTTTAGTTTTACTGCTCTTGTTTTTTTATCAAAAAAAAGCAGCTCTCCCGCTTGTAACTGCTTGATGTTTGATATTAAAGTATTTGTTCCGCAAACAAATCCTGACATATAAAATTCATTAAAAGCTGAAGAAGAAGTGTCAATATATTCATCTTTGTCTCTTATATTTCTCGGATTATCAGAAATAAAAAGAGTGTCATTTTTTTTCTTATAATAAATAGGTCTTGATGCTACGCAATCGACAGCACAAAACATGTAATTTTTAGTATCTACAATAATTGAAAATAAATCTTTTGACTTTTTTAGAAATGATTCAAAAATATTAATATTTAATTCACTTTTATCGCCAAATAGTTCACTTATAATATCTTTAGTTGATTGATTTGAAAAAATGTGCAATGTGCTTTCATTATATTCACTTGTATTATATTTTTTATCTAGTACTAATCTTACTTCTTCATTCATTCAGTAAACCATTAATTATATTTATTTCGGAAGATATTCTCTCATTCCAATTGGGAATGAATTTTTGAGCAGATTCCTTCATATTTCGAGAAAGATTTTTTCTACTTTCAATATTTCTATGAAGACTAACTATAGCATTTGAAATCCCAATAATGTCATCAGATGATTCTACTCTAATTACTGCATTTTTTGGTATAAGCTTATCTGTATCAAGATCTATATTTAATTTAATATTTGATTGAGGCATAATTATACATTGACCTAATTTCATAGCCTCGAGATTTGCTACACTAAGATTACCCCGTCTATTTAATGATATATATATATTAGAAATTTTATGAGCTAGGAGAATATATTTATGCTCTAGCTTAGCAATGAGAGTTATATGTTCATTTAAATTTAATTCACTTATTAAGTCTTTGGTTTTATTTGTCAAACTACCATCGCCTATAATTAACCCATGTAATTTATTATTTGTTTTTTGCAAAGCCCCATTAAACGATTGAACAAATTGCAAACACCCCTTGAACTCTTCTAATCTTCCCGCAAAAAGAATGATAGTCTTTGCCTTATCTATATCTGCTAATTCTTTTGGAACATTTTTTGTAGAATACTTTAAATCAACTCCATTGACAAGGGAAGAAAAATTAGTGGAAGAATTTTTAATTTTATTTATCCATTCTTTATCACCGCTACCATCGCAAGTAGAAATTATGCAATCAAAAGGTGAGCGGTAGCAGTATCGTAAAATAATATCTGTAAATCTATTGTTTACTAAGGTATTTCGCATCGATGGATTAATTCCCATTATTCTAAAAATTACAGCGGTTTTGGTAAATCGAGAAAAAAAAGACGCAGAGATAATATTTGAATGATTAAAATACATTAGCTTGGGACGGTTTTTTATGTAAAAATAAAAAATAATCATAAGTTGATAGATTTCTCTAAATATAACTTTTATTTTTTTTGGCATAAATAAAAACTTATAAGCTCCAGGAAGAATGAAAAAACTGTTGTTTAATATATCAAATTTTATTTTTTTCACTTTTCTTTTATGCCAGTTAGTATGGCCATCTTTTGAGGTTAATATAAACTTTACATCAAAGTCCTGATCTAATTTTTCTATGATTTTGTAAATTGTTGGAACACCTGTAGGTTTCCATTTATTTGAATGTACGCTTTGTTCTAATCCAGAAAAAAGTTTTGATACATAAATAATTTTCATTTAGAATGATTTTCCATTAATATATACCAATGATATGCGTAATTGGGGTTATGAAAATTTTTAACAACTTTAAACCCTAGATCTTTGCACAAATTTAAAATTCTTTTTTTGGGAAACGATTTTCGTCCAACTTCCCAATAATGAGGATTAGATTTGTCTTTTCTTTTTTTCAACTCTTTCTCATTTTGATCTTTGTATGAAAGCGTGGGGAGAGTTGAAAAAAAGTTTAAATCAAAACTTAATCTACTAATTGCCCATTGTCTAAAATCCAAACCAAACCCAAATCTTATGCTATTTCTTTGGCAAGGAATGCTAATAAAAACATAGTTTTTTGCAACTCTTTTCATTTCAAGAAGAGCTACCTCTGTCTGGTCAGATGGTAAATGCTCTAAAACTTCAAAAGCACAAACCAAGTCAAATGAATTATCTTTCCAGGGAATTTTTTGCACTGAACCAATTTTAGTTGGATTATAGGTTTCATTGACATCAAGCGATGAATAATTATAGCCATAGCTTTCTATGAGTGCGGCTAGGTTACCTATACCCTTCCCTACTTCAAGAATGTTGCTAACTTTAGATTTTGGCAACTTTAGCACAGAATTTATTTGCAAATAAAGGCTTGAAAAATGTCGATAGTCTATTCCAAAAGCTCTCGAATAAACTTTATCATAAGTTTCTTTACTTATTTCATCTTTTATTTTTTCTAGATCTGAGATCTTAATTAAATACTTTTTAGGTGTTTTCTCAGATATGCTTTTTAGTTTTTCATAATCTTGTGATAGGTTTTGCTCGTTAAATTCATCAATTACGTAGCTAGCTATATGTTGAATATTCATTTTTTCTTTCTTTTTTAAGGTAATTATTTATTTTATTTTCGTCAAATTTGAAGTTATTATTTTTTATGCGACTGTAGTTTATTATAATTGCTTTTTGATCTATGTATTTATAAGATTTTTCATCTAAATAATTTTCAAGTTTATTATCAAAGAAAATTATATTTCTACATTTATCAAGTGCATAAAAGAATGTGGTTGTGTGAGGGTATGAGAAAATAATAACATCATATTTATTATAAATTTTTTCAAATTTTTTTAATTCATATTTTTTAATTCTATCTCTGTATAAATCTAACGTTTCATTTTGTCTGTCAGGATGTACTTTATAAGTTAAGTCACATTGATTATTAATCAAAATTTCAATAATTGAATTTTCAATTGATAGCATATCGTAATCATTTTGATATGGTAAGTGAACGCTATGCGGACAACCAAATGGCCAACCCATCAACAAAAATTTATTCTTCATTTTTGTAAAATAATTTTTGCACAATTCAAACTACCGGCAAAATCCTTTATGCTTCTTTCAAGCTGCTTTTTTTGAACAATCGTCTTACAAACAAATTTATCGCAAATTGATAATCCATCGTAACCAATATACTCAGGACTATAAGAAGTAAAATCCGAATTTCCATGTGCAAAACCTATAGATTTTCCCCCATTAATTTTCCATGCAGCAATTATTAGTCTATGATTAATGTATCCATTGCCATTTGAAAGCAATAAATGTCCATTGGGTTTAATATTTTGAAGCAAATTCTCATAAATACTCCAATTGTACTGAAGAATTTTATTTATTGATTTTTTTATAACTGCTACTTCATTTCTACTTAAAAATTTATACTGCCCAAGAAGTAAATCTATTTTTGACTTTATTTCATTCGGAAAAAAGGTTGAGCTTAAAGAATTAGAAGATAAACTAGGGTTTAAAAAAATTGGATATTTTTTATTACTGATAATAAAATTTGCTATATCTAAATTAAAAGTGCCTTGATAGTAAATTCTATTTTTTGTGCGTAGCCTTGAGGAATATTTAACAAAAAGAAATATATTTTTACTATAGGATCTAAGACTATCTTTAAATGATTTTCTGCTATTAGCGTATAATTTGGCTAAAGAAGTATTTAATTCCAAAAAAGGTATATCTTCAAATTTATTTAAGGTTTTTGATTGAAAGTACTTATACTGATTTTTTAAGCTTTCTACCATTTGATATTTTGTTGATACTTCTAATATCAAAAGAACAATTTTAAAATTAGCTATAAAAAATTTATTAATTTTATCATCTTTTCCAGTGCATGCTATTGAAATAAATTTTTGAAAAATTTCAAGGTGGCGTTCTTTATATAAAACTGGATCAAACGGAGGTTTATAATTTTCCAACCAATTCTCAACACCTATTTTTGCAATCCCATATATATCTATAGGATAAACTTCATTATAATTAATTTTCATATTAGCCGTATCAACTAATCAATGACCATTTAAGGGCTGTGCCTTTTTGTATATCTTGGTTTATTTTTTTTCCTAACAAGATCTCATAATATTTTGGTTCTAATCCATGACCAGGTCTTACAATTCTTATATTTTCTGGAGAGAATTTTTCACCTTTTTTCATGTCTTTTGATATATATATTGAGCGTCTAAAAATTAATGATGATTTTTCTGCTTTGGATGGTCCATATTTGACTGTTCCCAAAGCTTTCCACGCCACCTCAGATTCATCAACTAACATTTTCATTTCATGGGGTTCTAAAGAAAAATCAGAATCAACACCTCCATCTTCCCTGCTTAATGTGAAGTGCTTTTCAATAACACAAGCTCCATGAGCTATAGCTGATATTGCAGCACCAATTCCCATAGTATGATCCGATAAACCAATTTCACATCCAAAAAGCTCTCTCATGTGAGGAATTGTAAGTAAATTGCTATTTGTTGGTGATGCGGGATAGGAGCTTGTACATTTAAGTAAAATTAAATTTTCGCAACCTGCGTTTCTTATTTCTGATACTGCATCATGCAATTCAATTAAAGTCGCCATTCCTGTTGAGAGAATTATTGGTTTTCCTGTAGATGCGATCTTTTTAATAAGTGGTAGGTGGCCATTTTCAAAGGATGCAATTTTATAAATTGGTACATTAAGTTCCTCAAGAAAATCAACAGCTGTTTTATCAAATGGAGTACTAAAACATAGCATTCCCAATTCTTTAGCTTTTTTTATAATCGGCTCATGCCATTCCCATGGAGTGTGAGCAATCTTATACAAATCATAAAGGTTATGACCATTCCACAGACTATTTTTATCATTAATAAAAAAATCACCTTCTTTAATATCAAGAGTCATTGTATCGGCGGTATAGGTTTGAAGTTTAAGTGCATGTGCACCAGTTTTGGCAGCAGCTTCTGTAATTTCCAAAGCCCTATCTAATGATTGATTATGGTTGCCTGACATTTCAACAATTATAAATGGTTTATGATTTCTACCAATTTTGAATTCTTCTACTGAAAAATCATTCATTTTCATTCTCCTTTGAAATTTTAACTTGAGCATTAATGAATTTTTCATTCCTAATTGATTTTGAAAAGGTGAACTTAAATTTGCCTAGTTTAATAAATGCATTAGGATATCCATCAGCATCAAGCATTCTTATAAAGTCATAAATTTGGTCCAAGGACTTAGCGTAAGTCAGATTACTCTGCTTAGGCTTTCTTCGCTGAAACTTTACAACCTTACCTTTTTGTGGTATTGCCAAAGGCTCTTTTTTAATGAAATTAATAATCATTTTTTCAATTAATTTGGTAGACCTTAAAAATATTTCTTGAGCAGTACCTTCCAAGCTCAAAGGTTCTTTAAGGTATACTGGGCCCGCATCAATTTCTTCCACACACTTAATTGCAGAAATTACGGTTTGCTTGTGACCTCTAATGATTAGATTTTGCAAAGGACTTCCTCCTCGCCCATAAGGTAAATCTGTCATATGAAAAATAATACACTTGTAATTATTATAAATATCTTTTGGAATAACATAAGACCAATGGGGGAAAAAAATATATTTTGGATTAATTCTAAGTAAATAATTTTTATTTAAATCATGCTTATTATCAATTGAGTAAAATTTAGATGCTGTTTTTTTTTCTAAATTTTTTGCAAGATTATTATACCAAGGTCTACTATGCGCAATAACATATGACATATTAATTAATTTCTCTTATCAGCATAAAGGCTTCGGCAGCTTCACATCCAACAGACACACCTCTCCATTCAGCTAGGCTCTTAACCCCTTTTAGTGAGCGAGAGTGAGGCCAATCTCTAATCTCTTTTTTATAAGCTTCCAAGGCTTTAATCTTTTTATTTAGTGTACCTGAAACATTCTCATACCAATTAGGAACGAAAGTTTTACTTGCAATGGGTGATTGCCATTCTGTTGATGAAGGAACTTCAAAAGATAAAATTCTTTTTACGTAATGCATTGGTTCAGGTCGACAGGCAGTAATTACACTCTGATGAGTAAGCTGATGATCTATATTTAAATCAAATGCATGATGAGTAAGAACAATTTCAGGCTTTATTTTATCAATATATTTTTCTACCCGTTTAACTATATCTAACAAGTCTACAGAATCCATACGATTATCGGGGAAATCTAAAAGATTAATAGAATTAATACCCAAAATTTTTGCGGAATTATTGGCACATCTATTCAATTCTGAAAGCTCATTAGATTTTAAATCTCTGTCTCTTATATCATCTCTAGAGGTTGCACCTTCAGATAAAATCAGTACATCTACTTGATTTCCTTGTTCAACCCATTTAGCCATACTTGCACCACATCCTAGTACTTCATCATCAGGATGAGCTGCTATAATTAAATACTTCAATTGTTGTCCTTCTTTATTGATATTTTATATTTATTTTTTTTGTGGTAAAAAAAAGCAGGATATTTTTCATTATCTACAGTTCTTAGCAAATTAAAGTTTTCTTTAATTGATTTATTTACATCTAACTCACTATCATATTTATTTCTTTTTTTATAAAATGTTGCTTTGCCTTTTTGAGCTACTCCGCTATCAATCGCTTTATAATAATTAGTAATAAATGAATCACATAGTTCAAAAGATTTTTTAGCCTGCTTTTCCCTTAGCTCATCAACTAATTCATGGCCTTTGAAATGTATCTTTTCCTGAAAATATATTTTACCGCTATCTATTTTCTCTTCAATTTTAATTAGTGTAATTGGAATTACATTTTTGCCTTCTATAATCTGCCAAGTTAATGGAGACCAGCCTCTTCCTTTTGGTAGCGCGCTTTCATGAACTACAACATTATGGAAATTATTTTTTCTTAACTTGCTATCCATAAATTGGCTACAACCCAAAAGAATACAAATATCTCCTTTAGGAACTTTTTTAATATTATGTATCCAAGAAACCTGGTGTCCATTTTTTTTTAATTTTTTGATATATATCAAAATAAAATCATTTATCCAACTATCTTTATCTGAAATAATTGAAATTAAGATTTTTTTATGCTTTATAAGCTCATATGCAACTTTTTCTGATCCATTAACATCAATCAGAGAGATTAATTTTTTTTTCTGATTTAATAAGCTAACATTATTTTTTATTTCAACAACTTTATTTGTAATAATTTGGGTATTAACATCGCTATGATTACCCAAATGAAAAATGTAACCATTTTTATCAAGGTCTTTTAAAAGGATATCATGGTTTTCTGAAAAACTAATTGTTATTGAAGGTAAGCCTAGGTAAATCCTCTCCCAAGTATTGACCCCTCCAGAACCAATTGCTAAATCCGCCTTGGACATAATATCAGAAATTTTATTAGTTTGAATATGTAATTTTATATTTTTTCTTTGAGAGCAAAGTATTTTTATTTTTTTTACATTGAGGTTGTTTGAACCAATAACAATATCAACAAATAAATTAGATAAATCTTTTGTTAAAAAAGCTTTAAGCGCCATACTTGTTAAATTATATGGATCCGAACCTCCAAAAAAAATAAATACTCTTTTTACCTTATGACTTTTTAATTCTATTTTTTTTCTAAAATCATCAAACTTTGAATCAAGTAATAAATACTTTGGACCTAATAACTTTATACAATCTGCACTAACTAGTCTATTATATCTTTCTTCTTTATTCTCAAACCAATTATGATCCAAAAGAATATCGCAATCGTGCGTTCGATTTGCCATATCATCAATTACCATAATTTTCCCTACGTAGGGTTTCAACATCTTTTCCCATTTCGAATCTAGGGCATAGTGATCAATAATTAGCCAATCTGGTTTAAACTTCTGATTTTTTATTAGCTTTTTAGTTTCATCTGCATCATTTTTCTGATTGACGCCTAGCCATTTTTCATAACTTTTTAACTTACTACTATTTTTATCAGGGCTATTAAGCTCTAGTAACCTAAAGCCGTTTTTAGTAATTATATCATTAATATTTCCATCATGTTTTCGCGATATAAATGTGATATCTATACCTTTTTCATTTATTGATGAAGCTAATGTTAGGCATCTGGATAAATGACCATTTCCAATGCTGTTCGATGAATCAGTTCTAAAAAAAACTTTCAATAATTTATCCTTTTAAACCCTTAATGAGAAAGTGGTACATATAATTAACATTATTTTTTGATCTTATTTTTTCAATTAAGCTTAGATAGTATTGTGTGTCTCTATTTTGCATATCTCTCATTAATAAGTTAAAACCTCATGGGAATATTATTTTCATCAAGGTATTTCTTGGCGCCATATGGTGTTAATTCTGTAAAGTGAAAAATGCTTGCTGCGGCTACTGCATCGCAGCCAATCTCAAAACACCGATAGAAATCTTCGTAAGAAGATGCACCACCAGATGCGATTAATGGTATTTTTGCAATTTTTGATATTTTTGCAAGAGTATCAAAATCATATCCATTCATTTTACCATCATTTTGAATTGACGTAACTAAAATCTCACCAACCCCATAATTTTCAAGTTTTTTTATCCAATCTTCAAGGGTGGTGTTTTCTTTTTTTTGTCCTGAATGCGAAAAACAAATATTCTTACCGTTAATCGTTTTATAATCAATGCTTCCTACTATGCATTGAGCTCCAAATGTCTGAACTGCAGATTTAACAAAATTTTTATTATTGTATGCGGAGGTATTAATGCAGACTTTATCGGCGCCCACTGATAAAAGAGAGCTTATCTGTTCTAGATTATTTATTCCTCCCCCAACAGTAAGTGGAACAAAATTAAACCGTGAAAACTGTTCAACCTCATTTACGCTGATTATATTTTTATTTTTACTCCCATTAACGTCTAATATTATTAATTCATCGACCTCTCTCATATTATATACTTTTACTTGGGGTAAAACTGAACCAACGCGTCTTTCTGATTTGAATGACAAATCTTTAACCAAGCCCATATTCTTTAAAAGCATGGTGGGAATTATTCTCTTTTTAAGCATTTATTAATCAATTTTCAAAAAATTATCTAAAATCTTAAGTCCATATTTAGAACTTTTCTCTGGATGAAATTGAACTCCAAATACATTTGAATTATTAATTACTGAGGTAAATTCACCAGAAAAAGGTGTTTTTCCCAGAGCATCCGAATTTATTTGAACTTCAAATTTATAGCTGTGAACAAAATAAAAATCGCAACCATTTGGTATATTATTAAATAATGGTGACTTCTGAACTTGATTAACACTATTCCATCCAATATGAGGAATTTTCTCTGACTCTTTAGGCTTTATCTTAGATACCTTGCCCTTAATCAAACCCAAGCCCTTGCACCCATTCCCTTCAGTACTGCTATTAGAGAGTAGCTGCATTCCTAGACATATTCCTAGTAAAGGTACATCATTTTTTTCCATACAATTTAAAAGTGCATCATCCCAACCCTCTTCAATCAGAACCTTCATAGCTACATCAAACGATCCAACGCCAGGCAGAATAATTTTTTTTGCTTTCTTTAAATCGCTAGGACTTCTCGATATGGAAGCTTCGAATCCTAGCTTTTTAATCGAATTATATACAGATCTTGTATTATTTAATCTATAATCTATAATATACAAGTCACTCATTATCGTAATTAATTTTTTCTGGGCTACCATCAGTATTTTTGTAAATACTTCCATCTTTATTTAATTTGAAAAGGTTTTTATTAGTGAAGCTATCAAAAATTTCAATGAGATAATCAAGGGTAATTCCCAATGGTTCAATAATTTCTTCGACTGGCTTATCTAAATAAGTCCATGGAAATTTTATTTCATTCTTTTTGACAATTTCAAGACCTTCATCTCTAGTAATTAATTTTCTTCTTATCAAGATAGAGGCTTGATCAGTTATTCTACCATAGCCGTGTTTTAATATTTTTAAATATTCATGTATACCGTTCTGGTGGTTGTCTAAATTTTCGTAATCAACAAAACTACCCTCAACAGGTTTGCCATACGATAGCATGCCATGTGCTTGTGATAAAACATAATTTGACAAACCATTCCATGGGAAAAAATAGCCGAGATAATAAGCTCTAATACTCTTTTCTTTAAGATCTTCCGATTCTGGAAATTTATATATATTTAAATCTTTTTGTTCAATATTTTCTGATAACAGGACATCTTCTAATCTCATTCCTAGTGTGCCGCCAATTTCTTCTAACCACCTTCGATCTTGATGGCGATTATTCACAAAGTGCTCAGGGCCCCCATATTCATGCTGAGGGTTTTCTCCGTATAAAATGGTAGGTATGTCAAATTTTAACGCAATAGTAAATGGGATGGTAAACATTCCAATATGTTCAGGCCATGAAATATCACCTACTTCTTTTAAACCAATTAAATTTAATTTTGATCTTACTTTTGGGTTAGGTAGAACTTCAATTGCATCAAAACCAAGAGATCGGAGGTTATCAATATTTTTTCTTCCAATAGAAGAAAGATCGCAAGTTCTTGAATTAACTAAAAGAGGATTTAATCCATATTTCTTTGCTTTTAGTGCTTGATAAGTGCTATCCTTTCCTCCGCTTACCGGTATGACACAATCCCAACTACTTTCACTTTTTATTGATGAAACTAGTTCAACAAATTCTTCTTTTCTTTTTTTCCAATCTACTTCTGGCCTATTAAAATAATTTGTACATGCATTACAAACGCCTTCATTATTAAACTCTAAGTCGGGCTTCGTTTCAGGGAATAGGCAATTATTACAATATTTAATCATTCTGAAATTCCTTTTGAAGTAAAAACCATGTTATGTCATCCTGGGGAAAAGAATTATCTCTATGATAAGAAAATCCATAATCCACTAATTTTAAATCAGAAAATTTATCTAACATCTCACCAGCAAAATCTCTTTTGAATAATCTATCTGCATGGCCTCTGTAAGATATGGTTGTTGGTGAAGGGCTATAGTATTCGCAAATCAAAATATATTTTTTGGAAGATGAATATAGCTTCTCATAAACAATATCTAGCTTGTCAGGATTAATATGAATTAAAACACCTTTGATTAGAGTTAAGTCATAATGTTGATTTGACTTCCAATCAAATATAGTGGAATGATAAGCATTTTTGTGCCCAGTAATATTTGATAATTCATTAACTGCATGTTTATTAATTTCTATTCCACTTAACTCAATAGAAGGAAAAAGTAGCTTTAAAGCTTTTAAGTTCATACCAACGTTAGCACCAAACTCAAGGCAGTTATTTATATTTTTTGAATGTTTGAGCGCAGTTGAAAAGAAATTCAAATTTGATGCTAAAAAATCACTTCCTATATTTCGTTCAATATAATCATTCCCAAATTCTCCTGCCCAAAAATTTTCTTGATCAGTTTTATAATTATTTTTCATTTTATTTTTTTCCATTTTCATTTAAAAGTTGATATACAATTTCTGCTTTCTTTAAATCCTCTAGGGTGTCAATATCTTGCACTCTCCAACTAGGTAAAATAATTGCTTTAGATTTATCATTGAAAAAATTTTCTTTTTTTATCCAAGATTCAACTTTGCCAATATAAAATTGACCAGCATCATGAAAAGCAGGTTCAAAATCTTGACTTCTTGAATTAAAATTATCCGGAAAATACATAATTACACTATCATTGCTATTTTTTTTAAAGCTCTTTCAATAGGGTAGCAAAAATTCGTTGCTGAGAAAATATAATTCCATTTTTCCGTATTATAATCATTGTATGCCTTGACTAAATCTCGAATTTGTATTAGAGGAGCGGTAGCATATATACAACAAATTGATTCAATATTATCATAACGTTCAAAAAGCCATTTTGATGAATGCGACATAACATCCAATGTGGTAGCATAATCGTCGGAGATTTCTTTTGGTCTCTTAAAAGGGATTTCAGCTCCAAAGGATTTAGAAATATCAGCAATTTTTTTACTATCTGTGCTTACGATTACCTTATCAAATAATTTTGATTCAATTGCGCAAATAATCGAATAATAAATTATTGGCTTACCGCAAAAATCATAGATATTTTTATTTTTAATTCTTTTACTTCCTGCTCTAGCAGGTATAACAGCAATATTCATTTTGAGGTAAAATTCAAAACTTTGGTAATCACATTATCAACATCTTTATCTAATAAATCAGGATAAATTGGCAATGAAACTTCATTTTCATAAAATTTTTCTGATATTGGGAAATCGCCTTTTTTAGAACCAAACAATTTTTTATAAAATGGCTGAAGGTGGATAGGTATATAATGGACTTGTAGATTAATTGAATTATCATACATCTTTTTAAAAAATGCGATTTTATTGATTTCTAACCCATCAAAATCGATTTGTAATGGATACAGATGAAAACCATGATTCGAAATTGATCTAACTTTTGGTGTAATAAATTCTTTGATTTCAATGAAACTAGTATCATATTTTTTTGCAATAACTCTTCTTTTGTTTATAAATCCATCTAATCTTTTTAATTGGCTTGAGCCAAGAGCAGATTGAAAATCAGTAAGCCTGTAATTATATCCTAACTTTATCATTTCGTAATACCATGGACCATCATTGTTTATCATGAATTCTGGATCTTTTGTCATACCATGCGATCTTAAAATCCTAGCTAAATCAATAAATTCTTTATCATTTGAAAGAATAGCTCCGCCTTCGCCTGTTGTGATATGCTTAACAGGGTGATAGCTTTGAGTAATGACATCAGCATACTTTATTCCATATTGCTTAGACCCCTCGTAGCTTGCTCCTAAAGCGTGACAATTATCATTTATTAGCTTAACATCATAACTATTGGCAATCGATCTTAGTGATTTCCAATCACATGGATTGCCGGCATAATCAATTCCAATTATAGCCTTAACTTTCTGACCTTTGTTATGGTGAAATTTTATTTTTTCTTCAACACGGTTTGGATCAATGGTGTAATTTTTAGGGTCAATATCAACAAAGCTTGGAGTTGCTCCACAATAAATAATTGAATTAGCAGTTGCAAGAAAAGTAAGAGGGGAAGTTATAATGATATCATTTTTTCCCCAGCCTAAACATAATCCGGTAAGGTGTAAGGCTGCCGTTCCATTTGATACAGCACATGAAAATTTTGATCCAAAATACTGATTTAGATCATGCTCAAAATTTTCAATAGCAGGGCCCTGGGTCAGCCAGTCTCCCTTTAAAATTTCTATCACTGAATCTATATCAGATTGATCTAAACTTTGTTTTCCATAAGATATAAGCATAAATCAGTTCATTTATTTATTAATTTTTTAAGCTCGTTAACAGTTAAAAAATGATCATTTTTACCACTATTGTAAGAGAAACCAAACTCACATTCTTTGCCAGCTTTTATATTTGATTCTTTTTTGAATTTTTGGATATCCCAAAGATTGGTTGATGGTAAAATCACAAAATATTTTTCAAATTCGATTGTGTTTAGTGAGTCAGTTTTAGTTATCATTTCTTCATGTAGTTTTTCCCCAGGTCGAATTCCAACTATTTTAATTTTAGATTCTGGACTAATGGCTTTAGCTAAATCAAGAATTCTATAGCTAGGTATTTTGGGAACAAATAATTCACCTCCCCACATTTTATCCAAGCATTCAATTACAAAATCTACACCTTCTTGAAGTGTAATATTAAAACGAGTCATTCTTTCATCTGTAATTGGAAGAACGCCTGTATTTTTCTGGGTATTGAAAAATGGAATGACAGAACCGCGACTTCCCATTACGTTTCCATATCTAACAACTGAAAGTTTAATATCATTTTCACCCTTATAGTTATTTGAAGCAATAAATAACTTATCAGAAGTCAATTTTGTTGCTCCATAGAGATTTATGGGTGCAGCAGCTTTATCTGTGCTTAATGCAATCACTTTTTTTACACCTTGCGCAATAGCAGCATCAATAACATTTTGTCCGCCAATGATATTCGTTTTAACAGCTTCAAAAGGATTGTATTCTGCAGCAGGAACTTGTTTTAATGCAGCTGCATGTATTACTATATCAATATCATCCATAGCTCTTTTCAATCTTCTATAATCACGAACATCTCCAATAAAATATCTCATTAAATCACCATCTGGCCATCGCTGCTGCATTTCAAATTGCTTTAATTCATCTCTGCTATAAACTATAATTTTTTCTGGAGAATAATTTTTTATTGTAGTACTAATAAATTTTTTACCAAAAGAGCCTGTTCCTCCAGTAATTAAAATCTTTTTCTTATTAAGCATAATCTTTCCAGTTATTTATTTAATTTATGATATTTATTGACTGTTAACTCTTAAAATTGATTTATCTTGAATCTTATAAATAATGTCACAATCGCTAATTGATGATGGTTTATGCGTAATCATTATTATTGTTTTATCATCTTTTAAGCTTGCTAAATATTTAATTATTTCATTTTCAGTTTGACTATCAAGGGAATTTGTGGATTCATCTAATATCAATATTTCTTTATCGTGATAAAATGCTCGGGCTAAAGCAATTCTTTGCTTTTGTCCTCCTGAAATTTTAATTGCTCCCTCTCCAATATAGGTATTCTCTTTGTCAGGTATAGATTGAACGAAACTATCTAATTGCGCTTTTTCAACTGCACTTTGCAGTTTTTCTTTATCTATATTATCGTTGCTTATTCCTATGGCAATATTAGATTTAATATTATGATCTATAATAAATGTATCCTGGGGTAAATAAGCTAATTTCGATCTCCATTCACTTATATTCTCTCTAATATCTATTTCATTAAAGTAAATGCTCCCTTTCTGTGGCTGAAGTAATCCTAAAATGATATCAACTAAAGTTGTTTTGCCAGAACCTGACTCTCCAATGATGCCAATCATCTGGCCTTTATTAATTTTTATAGTACCATTTTCAATTACCCAATCTTTAACTTTTTTATCATTGTCGTAGCAAAATGAAATATTTTTTAACTCTAGGGTTTTAAATTCTTTAAGATTGGACCTATTATGATCTTCATTTTCAAAATTTGGTGGTTGTAGCTCATCAAACATTGATAAATCATTATACAGTTTGTCCGTTGAATATTTGCCAAATCTCAGCTTGGATATTCCTTGTGACATTATACTTATTGATGGCTTAAGTCGTATCGTTGCAAAAGCAAAAATACTTAATGTCGAGGAAAGGCTCTCTTCACTGAGATTGAAAACATCCGCGAAGAGAACAACAAAAACAAGAATAAGAATAATAAAAAAATCTAACATGTATTGAGGTGCTGTTTTTATAACTGTATAAAATATGTGAGCATTTGAATAATTTACTGCCGCTTTATGTACATTTTTTTTAAAGTAACTTTTAATGCCCATAATTAATACATCTTTGAATCCATTTACACTTTCCTGAATAGATTGAATGATTTTTCTTGAAGATTCACTAGACTTTTCTCCTAAAAGATTCAACTTTTTACTAAAAATCCTATCATATAAGAGAACTAAAATCATAAAAAATGATGCAAAAAAAATGAATAATTTAAAATTTGTTAACGCCAGAAGAACTAAAATAGCCATTAACACAAGTGACTCGCTTATTAAACGTAATCCATTATGCAAAACGCTATTAGAAAAATCTGAAACTAAAATTTGCATGTTTTGTATGTAGTCAGAGCTATTACGATTTGAAAACTCAAGGAAAGACATATTTTGGTACTTTTTGAGCAAGGAATCGCGCAACAAAGTTTGACAATTAAAACTAAATCTTAAAATGGATCGTTGAATCATAAGAGCAAGTACAGATTTAATTAGAAAAACTATAACCAGGAAAATGCTAATATAGGTAACTAGATTTTCTTGCTGAAATCTTATAAAACTATAATTTTTCATTGGAATGCTGCTAGGGCCATTGATAATTAACGATACGTAAGGTCCAATTATTCCAATCCCTACAACTTCGAGCAATGAAACAGAGATAAAAAGGAGGATAATTATTGGTATTTTCTTTCTGTATATACCTAACAAAAATCTAACTTTATTAAGATATGTTGTTTCCATTTGGGCTCTAAAGCTTAATTCCTTGAAGGCTTGCGTAATCTTTGTAAGTTAAATCAATCCCATCAGAGAGAAGTATAGTAGACTTCCACCCAAAATCATTAATTTTGCTGCAATCTAATATCTTTCTTGGAGTACCATCAGGTTTAGACTTATCAAATTTTATTTGTCCTAAATAATTAATTTTTTTTGCAATTAATTTAGCCAAATCAATAATTGAAATTTCGTTGCCGCTACCAACGTTTAAAAATGAGAATCCTTGCTCATAGAATTTTTTAATATCAAAATTCATAACAAATAAAGCAGCTTTTGCAACATCGTCTACATGAATAAATTCTCTTTTAGGTTTTCCAGTTCCCCAAATAACTACGTCTTCAATATTTCTTAATTTTGCTTCATAAAACTTTCTAATTAAAGCTGCAAATACATGACCATTATTTAAATCATAATTATCGTTTGGTCCATAAATATTGGTCGGCATTATCGAATAGAACTCATCACCATATTGGCTAAAATAGCTTTCACACATGTTAATTCCCGCAATTTTTGCAAGAGCATAAGGTTCATTAGTTTTTTCAAGCAATCCGGTTAATAAATATTCTTCCTTTATTGGTTGAGGGCATTGCTTTGGATATATACAAGATGAGCCTAAAAAAAGCAGCTTTTTTACTTTATTAACAGAAGCATAATGAATCAAATTATTTTGTATTTGAAGGTTTTCATAGATGAACTCCCCCCGATATACATTATTCGCTTGAATTCCACCAACCTTTGCTGCGCATACAAAAACATAATCTGGTTTATAAAATTCATAAAACTCCATTACCTTTTGCTGGTTCAAAAGGCTTAGCTCTTCTCTACTTTTTAATATCAAATTTTTATAACCTTTTTGTATTAAAAGCCTAGTGATTGCTGAACCCACCATACCTTTATGACCTGCTATAAAAATTTTAGATTTTTTATTAATATCTCTCTCAACTCTAGACATTATCTAAATCGTATTTCATCATAATTTTTACAAGATCATTTATATTTGTTTTAGCTTCCCAGTCCAAATGTTTTTTTGCTTTTGATGGATTTCCAATCAACAGGTCAACCTCAGTTGGACGATAATACCTTTTATCAATTACAACAACGGTATTTCCGGTCGCTTTATCTATACCCACTTCATCTTCATTCTTACCACGCCATTCTACATCCACCCCAACATGTTTGAAGCTAAGTTCAACAAATTGTCGAACTGTGTAACATTTACCAGTTGCTAAAACATAATCATCTGGGGTTTTTTGCTGAAGCATGCGCCACATACCTTCTACATATTCTGGGGCATAACCCCAATCTCGTTTTGCATCTAAGTTTCCTAAAAGTAATAATTTTTGCTTTCCCTTGAAGATTTTTGAAACAGCGCGTGTAATTTTTCTTGTTACAAAAGTTTCTCCCCTCCTTGGTGATTCGTGATTAAACAATATTCCATTGCTTGCAAAAATGTTATATGCTTCTCTGTAATTAACTATTATCCAATAAGCGTAAAGCTTTGCTACTCCATATGGAGATCTAGGATAAAATGGCGTGCTTTCAGATTGTGGTGTTTCTTGAACCTTCCCATAAAGCTCGCTGGTAGAAGCCTGGTAAAATTTTGTAGGTATCTGTGTTTCTCTGATGGCATCTAAAAAACGTAATGTTCCAAGAGCGTCGACTTGAGCAGTGTAATCTGGAATTTCAAAAGAAACTTTTACATGACTTTGGGCAGCTAAGTTATAAATTTCATTTGGCTCAATCTTTTCAAGTAGTCTGTTTAAATTACTAGCATCAGTCAAATCGCCATAGTGAAAAAAGAACTTTTCTTTGAATTCATCATTATGAATTATATGATTAATTCTTTTCGTGTTAAAGGAACTACTTCTTCTGATTATACCGTGAACTTCATAACCCTTACTTAGCAGATTTTCACATAAATATGAGCCATCTTGTCCTGTTACACCAGTAATTAATGCTTTTTTTTTCATTTTTTATTTTTTTCTAATTGCTTGCTTGCTTCAACAAGTATTTTGGTGACATCTAAGGCATGATCGCCATTAGCAATATGATTTTCACTATAATTATCAAGTTTAATGAAGTATGACAACTCTTCTAATAAGGGCTCGTAGTTTTCATATTCAATTAATTCAACAGGTCCATCTTTTTGAACTGGGTGGGTACCTGAAATTACATATTTTTTAGAAAAAACTTTTAAAGGTTTGCCATCGATTGAATCCTCAAACGAAATCATTGCCTCTGAACCAATGATAACCAATCTGTGCTCTTTAAAAGGATGAAGCCAACTTACAAAAATATGCCCCTCAATACCGTTTTCATAACTTAGTTTTGTTATTGTTGAATCACAAATTCCTTCTTGAAGGATATCGCTACCATTTGAAGTGATGTCGCATGGATAATCTCCTGAAATATATTGAAAAATTGATATATCGTGTGGAGCTAAACTCCAAAATGCATCCTCTTTGGTTCTTACTTTACCGTAGTTTAACCTGTTACTATAGATATACTGAACTTTTCCTATTAATCCACTATCTATCATTTCTTTTATTTTTCTAATTGCGGGATGAAACAACATTAAGTGACCAACCATGATTGAAATTTTATTTTTTTTAGCTAAACTCACTATCTCTTTAGCGTCGTCAATGTTTAATGTAAAAGGTTTTTCAATCAAAAGACTCTTTTTTGCTTTTATAATTTTTTTAGCAAGGTGGTAATGTGTTTCTGCAGGGGTTGCAATTGTATATGCGTTTAATTTTTTATGCTCGAGAGCTTCATCAACACTATTTAAAACTAATATTTCCGGATGCATTTTTTTTATACTTTTTGCTGTGTTAATATTATTTTCTACTATTCCACCAAGAACATTTAGTTTTTTTAAGGTTCGTATATGATTTAAACCCCAATAACCAGCACCGATTACGCAAATATTTGTTTTTAAATTTTTCATTATCATGCGTAAAAACGTTTATACCAATCTATAAGTGCTGGAACCCCTTTATCTATTGATGTCTTAGGATTATAATCAAGCTTCTTGATTGAATGATCAATATCTGCAAAACTCTCCTTTACATCACCTTCTTGCATTGGCTTGAAATCAATAATAGCCTTTTTGCCAAGCTCTTTTTCTATTAATGATATAACTTTCATAAGTTTTTCACTTTTGTTGTTACCAAGATTAAAAATCTCTTTAGAATAATTTTTGTCAATTGCTGAAATAGTTCCAGAGATTATATCGTCAATATAAGTAAAGTCTCTTTTCATTTTTCCATTGTTAAAAACAGGCACTCTTTTGCCGTTTAAAATTTTATTAATAAAAATAAACATAGCCATATCCGGTCTTCCCCAAGGACCGTAAACAGTAAAAAAACGTAATGCTGTGGTTTTAATCCCGTAAAGATTATTGTAAGAATTAGCAATTAATTCATTTGCAAGCTTAGTTGCTCCATAGAAAGCCAAAGGATCATCTACTCTGTCATTAATTGAAAAAGGTATCTTCTTATTTCCCCCATAGACTGAAGAGCTTGAAGCAAATATCAACCCTTGAGTTTCAAACTTTCTACATAATTCAATTATATTTAAAAACCCTGTTAAATTTGAATCTAAATATGCATACGGATTCTCTATGCTATACCTTACTCCGGCTTGGGCAGCAAGATTCACAACTCTTTCAGGTCTACATAAATCAAAGATTTTATCTAAGGCTTCTCTATCGGTAAGGTTAATTTTTTTAAAAGAGAAATTTTTATATTTTTTTAATATTTCTAGTCTTGAAATTTTTAAATTAACATCATAATAATCATTTATTGAATCTATACCGATAACTTCATCGTCGCGATCTAATAGTGCTTTCGATAAATGAAAGCCAATAAATCCAGCTGATCCGGTAACAAGTATTTTCATAATTAACTATAATCTCCAGTGTTTAAAATCTGTATCATTAAAATATTCAGTTGAATAAATTGACTTAATATCAATAATTAATCCATTTGGACTAAGTAAATATTTCCAATAAGAAAGGGGTATTGAATGATATTGCTTATGTGAAACTGCCAAAATTATAACATCCATATTATTTATTTTTTCATAGTCCTCTAGCTCAACATCTAGCCTCTCTTTTGCCTCTTTGCTGTCAGCATATGGGTCGCATATAACAATTTCTGAAGTAAACTTTTTTAGTTTACTATAAATATTTACAACTTTAGTATTTCTAAGGTCGGGGCAATCTTCTTTAAATGTTAAGCCAAGTATAGCTATTTTAGCTTTAGTCGGATTAATGCCAATCTTTGCAATTTCAGCTAAGGTGGTATCAGCAATAAATGAAGGCATATTTTCATTTATTTTTCTTCCCGCCAGAATCATTTCAGGGTTATAACCAAGCTCTATTGCTTTGTGTGTTAAATAGTATGGATCTATTCCTATACAATGGCCGCCAACTAATCCTGGGGTGAAATAATTAAAATTCCATTTTGTGCTTGCAGCTTTTAATACTTCATCGGTATCGATATTAAGTTTTTTAAAAATCATAGACAGTTCGTTAATCAAAGCTATATTTACATCTCTTTGAATATTTTCAATGACTTTAGCAGCCTCAGCTACAGAGATTGATGAAGCAAGATGTGTAGATGCACCAGTAAGTATTGTTGAATATAAACTATCAATAAGATTTGCAACTTCGGGATTCGATCCTGATGTAATTTTAGTTATTGATGTTAAAGATCTTTCTTTGTCACCGGGGTTGATTCTTTCAGGGCTATAACCACAATAAAAATCAAAGTTATATCTCAAACCAGATGCGCTTTCTAAAATAGGAACGCATATCTCTTCCGTTGCGCCAGGGTATACGGTTGATTCATAAATTACAATATTATCTCTAGAGATAATTTCCCCAACAAGACTACTTGCGGATTTTAGAATTGATAAATCAGGGTTGTTAAATTTGTCAACTGGTGTTGGGACAGATATAATATAAACATCGCAATTTTTTATTTCTTCTGTTTTGCTAGTAAAAGTCAAAGTGGTTGACTTCAGTTCTCTGGAATCTATTTCGAGTGTCAAATCTACAGAGTCTTTGAGTTGTAAAATTCTTTCAGGATCAATGTCGAAACCTACAGTATCATACTGCTTTGCAAATTCAATAGCTAATGGTAAGCCAACATACCCTAATCCAATTACAGCAATTTTGGGTTTATTTTTTATCATTTGATTAATATTATTTGACTTTCTTATTTGAACTGGTTGAGTAAAAAAATGCTATTATAAAAAACATTGATATAATAATATAGGCTAATAAAAATATCATTAGTTTTTCAGAGTACATGCCAAAGTACTTTGGATGTATTGATTTATGTGTGAAATAAAATGGTGAAAAAACAATAAGAGTTAGTGAAAAAATACCTGATATTCTTCTGTCTAAAATTAAGCCCAAAAATTTTCTTTTTATAAAAATCTTTATCTTTCTAATTTTTTTTCTCTCGGCTATGTCAGCATTTTTTAAAAAAGACCTGCTAAATGAAAATAAAATTGATATTAAAACCCCAAAAATAAACGCAATTCCAATATTCATCTTTATATTTTTATTTGATGCAGATAGAGAAATTTGTGGCCTGTCTAAAATTTGGACAATTGAAGCCTCTTGAACTTCTTCAATTTTAGCAAGCTCTAATTGCTGTTTTAATGTTAAATAAATTCCTTTTTGAATTTCAACTTCCCTGTCCAGCCGATCTAATTCTAGCTGCAGCGCTGGAGAAGAAACTTGTCTATTCTTTTCATTAAAATTTTTAAGGTTTAGCTCAGAAACTTTCAATTCTTTTTGCACAGAACTTATCCTTTGTTCAATAAATCCGGTCTTTTCAATTACATTTTGACTCTTAAAAAAACGATTTAACTGCTCAAGTTCAAATAAAACAACGTCAGCAAGTTCTTTAGAAAGCTGCGGTTCAGGTGATTTTATTTTAATAATACTAAAGTTTGAGTATGTGTCTTGTTCTAGATCTATCATATTATTTAAGCTTGATATAGCTGCAGAAATTGAAGCAGAGCTTCGCTCATCACCTGTAAATACTTCTGAGCTTAGAATGTCTATTAAGGGCGTTTTTCTATTAAGTTTTTTAGTAAAGAATTCTTTGAATATTATTTTTTCGGCAAAAGTTCTACTCCTGAGTAACTCGGGGAATAAAAAAGGACTTGAAAGATCTGCACGAGCTGATTGAGGTATATTTACTCCAAATTGGGAGGCTAACCCTGCTAGACCTCCAAAATTGGAGCTTTTGCTCTCCGGAAATAATACCGTTGCCTTGCTTTCATACAAAGGTTTCTGTATGAATTGAGTGTATGTAAATGTTAAAAAAACCATTATCAAAGGAATTGTGATAATTATTTTTATTTGTTCAGCAAGAACTAATAAAACATCTGATAATGTTGCTGTTTCAGAAAAGTCAGTATTTGGAATTTTATCAGTTTGTGATTTTGTTACGTTGAGCTTTGATACAATATGATAAGGGACTTGATTTCTTGACTTCCAATTTGATACAGCCTGTGGTGTAGCACTTAAATGTCTAGCAATATCCGCTAAACTATGAATGCCCTTTGATGACATTATTTTTTCTAAATCTGTGAAATTCATAGTTAAGCTAATTTTGCTGTAATTGCTGACTTAATACAATAACTGTAATCAAGGAGGAAAGTATTGAAGTCCAGCTGGATGCAAATTGCGTTACATTAAATGGTTCTCGAAATTGTTTTTGATTTATGATAATTGTTGTTCCGTCTGGGATATTTGGTGAGTTGTTCCATTTTTTTGGAATGACAATACCATTAGCCAATATGATGATAACCGCCTGCTTATCACCATTTTTAGTAATGCCTCCAGCTGAATTAAGATAATAACTTGTTTTTTTCCATTTTTTATACTCAATTAATCCTGGGTTATATACTTCACCGAGAATATTAACAGTTCCAGTTGAGCGCTTAACAACTATGCTATCTCCTGGCATAAGAGGGAGGTTTTTACTTTTCCATGCAACTCTAATTTTTGAATTATTTGTTTTAAAGCCCTGTTCATTATCTTGAGAAAGAGCTTCTTGATTAATAGATTTTTCTTTTTCTTCAATTAAATCAAAATACTCTTTATCTCTAAAAATTGAAATACCTCCTGACAAAGCTTTAGTAGTTAATCCCCCTGCTCTATTTAAAATTGATTCTAGATTTTCATTATCAGTTGTTAAAGGATATGACCCCGGAATAGTCACTTCACCCCCAATATAAATATTTTTTCTTTCGAAGTAATTTGAGTTTGAATGAACAACAATTCTATCAAGATTTTGAAGAATAATTGAAGAAAATTTACTTCTTCCGTTCGAAGTTAAATTAAAAGGAATTACAGTTTCATACCTAGCCTCGGCGTTTCTTCTGATTATTTCACCTTGATTTCGATAGATTGATTTTAAAAAAGTTGAATCTTTTAGGCCTCCCGCTAAATTAAATAAATCATTTAAAGACATTCCTTCATAAAAACCATATTCACCTGGCATTTTTACTTGACCAATGATTTCCACAGACCTTGATGTTTTAAACATGGGTCTAGCAACAATCTTATCACCATCTTCTAGTCTAAAATCTTTTGATTCATTATAATCAAGATAATAATATCTTGATGTGAGGTTGCCTAGTTTGCGATTAGATCTTTTTATTTCAATAGTATTTGAGGCTGATGATAATAATCCACCCGCATATTTTATTAATTGATATGCGCTTTCACCAGATAAAGACTCATAAATACCAGGCTTGTAAACAGAAGAATCAATATATACTGAAGATTCTCTAAAAGGAACTAAGACAATATCACTGTCTTTAAGTTGTATTTTTTTAGGCAATACTCCATTTAGTAGAAAATTATAAAAGTCAACTTCTACTAATGTCCTGTCATCTCTAATAATTTTGACCATTCTTAAGGATCCAGTGGTATCAACTCCTCCTACTTGCATTAGACCCGTTGAGAGGTTTGAAAAGGGGTGTATTGGGTACTGTCCTGGATTATTTACTTGACCAACAAATGTAACATTTATAGACTTTAATTTGCCTAGTGAAATATCAATAAAGCTAGATGGATTAGTTCCTGACAAAGTAGAGTATTTGGCGCTAAATTGATTTTTCAAATAAAGCTCTACTTCATTTATAGTTTTACCAGCTAAAAATAAAATACCAATTTTATCATCGAATATTTTACCATCTTTCGAAATTAGATAGGATTTTCTAATTTGTGTTTCACCCCAAAGCGAAACAACCAATTCGTCACCTGGGCCTAAAATATAGTCATTAGGTATTGGAAGATTTTGCCAAATGGAAACTGTATCCTTATTAACAAAAAAATTATAACCAAAAAATCTTTTTATAGCTTCAGTAGAGTCCGAAGTATCATTCAAATTTTTTCTTGTAGGCAATCGAACAATGTCTGGTGACAACAATTTATCTTCTATGAGATTGCCACTTGACGGTAGATTTTGCATACTTTGCCTAGTAATTTTTTCATACTCTCTTTGAATTTTTTGTAAATCTTGAATGTTTTGTGAAAATATTACAGAAGAACAAAGAAAAAAAAGTTTATACATGTTTTGTTTATACATTGTTTATATTTATTTACTCAATCGCAGATGTGCAAATTATAATTTTTAAGAGGGGAAACATTTAAATTGTCCGCTATTTCCTTACTAAAGTTGTTAAAATATAAATATTTATAAAAAATAAAGAAAGATTTATTTTTTATAAATATTTAGTGTATTTAAATTTAATTGTTTAGATGTTTCGTCATTACTACTTATAAATATTCAAAAAAAGGCTATAAATGAGATTATTACTAACTGGGGGATATGGGTTTATTGGCACAAACTTCATTAAATATCTAATAGATATTGATTCTAAAATTGAAGGTCTTAATATTGATAAACTAACATATGCATCTAGTACAGATGGTTTAGATAATATTTTAACAAAAAAGAATCTTAAATATAAATTTCACCAGTCTGATATTGCTAATTATAATGAAATGGTTTCAATAATAAACTCATTTCAACCAACATGTTTGATAAATTTTGCAGCTGAATCACATGTAGACAGATCAATTAATCACCACAATGAATTTATTGAAACTAATATTGTTGGAACATACAGTCTTTTATCAGCTTCATATAACTACATAAAACTAGGAGGAAAATTATCTAAGTTTATTCATGTAAGTACTGATGAAGTTTTTGGAAGCCTTCGAGAAAACGATTCACCTTTCACGGAGATTAGTCCATATAACCCAAGCTCACCTTATTCAGCCTCAAAAGCCTCATCCGATCATCTTGTAAAAAGCTGGCATAAAACTTTTAATTTCCCATCGATAATAACAAACTGTTCTAATAATTATGGACCTTATCAATTTCCAGAAAAATTGATTCCTTTAATTATAATAAATTCTTTAAATGATGAAAAATTGCCTATTTATGGTGATGGCAGAAATATAAGGGACTGGCTTTTTGTAAAAGATCATTGTTCAGCATTGTTTTCAATATTAAATCATGGCAATATTGGTGAATCTTATAATATTGGAGGTAATAATGAAGTAAGGAATATAGATATTGTAAATAAAATTTGTGATATTCTTGATAAAATTAAACCTAAAGAAAACGGCAAAAAATATAAAGACCAAATAGAATTTGTTGATGATAGGCCTGGGCATGATTATCGCTACGCTATTGATTCAACAAAAATTAAAAACGATTTAAATTGGAAACCACAGGAGAACTTTAACAGTGGTCTTTTAAGGACCGTTGAGTGGTATGTTAATAATTCCGAATGGTGGAATGATTTGCGAAACGATATAGAAAAATGAAAAATAATCTAATTTTATTGAGACATGGTGAAAGTGAGTGGAACCTTGAGAATAGATTTACTGGATGGATGGACGTTGATTTAACTAAAAATGGGGAAAAAGAAGCAAAAAAAGCTGGAATACTACTCCTCGAAAATAAAATAAATATAAATGCTGTGTATGTATCATACCTTAAACGCGCCATCAAAACGAGTAAAATCTGCTTAAAACAAATAAAAGTCCAAAATCTTAAGGTAAAGATGGATTGGCGTTTAAACGAGCGACATTACGGCAATTTACAAGGCTTAAATAAATCTGAGACTTCGAAGAAATATGGAGAAGATCAGGTAAAGATTTGGAGAAGAAGTTACGATGTCCCTCCACCTAAAATGAGTCAGAATGATAAACGCCACCCAAAATATGATATACTCTACAAGAATGTTGACCCTAAAGCTCTGCCAAGCAGTGAGTCGCTAAAGGATACCCTGAGCAGAGTTAAGCCACTTTGGTTAAGAAAAATTTTTCCACAAATTAAAAATGGGAAAAACGTAATGATTGTAGCTCATGGTAACTCTTTGAGAGCAATTATAAAAATGCTTAAAAATGTGAGCAATAATGATATAATTAAATTAAATGTACCCACTGGAATTCCATATATTATTGAATTTTCTGATGAATTTAATATAATTAAAGATTATTACTTAGGAGATAGGGACGAAATTTCAAAAAAAATTAATATGGTAGCAAATCAATCTTCTTCAAAAGTTTAGATAAAATTATTTAAAACATTAAGAACTTCATTTTGAGTATCTTGATCTAAATAAGGATGCATTGGAAGCGATAATATTTTTTTTGAAGAACTTTCTGAGATGGGATAATCTCCAAACTTGAAACCATAATTTCTATATCCTTTTTGCATATGTACTGGTATTTTGTAATAAACCATTGAAGGAATATTGTTTTCTATTAATTTTTCAATTATATCACTTCTTTTATAGTTGTCTGGCAATATTATAGAATATTGAGCCCAAGATGAATAATATTTATTAGGTGTTAGAGGGGGTATAAACAATTTGTTTATATTTTGTGTATAGTATTCTGCAGCATTATTTCGTGAAATTAGTTCATTATCAAAAATTTCTATTTTTTCAAGCAACACTGCGGCTTGGATAGTATCCAATCTCCCATTAATCCCTATCCTTTCATTGTCATATTTATCTTTACCTCCTCCGTGAACACGTATAGATTTCATTTTAGCAGCTAATTCATTATCATTTGTAAAAATTGCACCACCATCTCCATAACATCCTAAAGGTTTTGCAGGAAAAAAAGAAGTACCTGCAACATGTCCAAATGAACCAGCGGGCTTTTCTTTTATACGCCCACCAAACCCTTGAGCAGCATCCTCAATTATCATTAGATCGTTTTCTTTTGCAAATTTTTCAATAAGCCTGTACCTAGCTGGTAAACCAAATAAGTCAACGGGCATTATTGCTTTCGGCTTTAGGTTTTTTGAAACAGCTAAATCAAATGCTTTTTGCAATCCATCTGGATTAATGTTAAAAGTTCGATCGTAAATATCGCAGAAAATAGGTGTTGCCCCAACTAAAGCAATAACTTCTGCCGTAGCGATGTATGTAAATGGTGTTGTTATGACAGCATCTTCAGGACCAATGTCCATTGCAAGCAATGGAATCAGCAAAGCATCTGTGCCGGAAGAACAGCTTATACAATGCTTAACATTAACATAATTTGCTAAACGCTCTTCTAACTCATGAACCTCTGGACCCATAATATATTTACCGTGGTCAAGTATTTTCTTAATTCTAAGATCTATATTTTCTCTGATAATTTTTTGTTGGGCCTTTAAATCTATAAATTGCATTATAACTCGTTTGTTTCTGTAGAATTAAACAATAACTTTTAGTTCTTAATCATTAATAAAAAAAGCTAATGAATAAACCCAATTTAGAATTAAAAGCTGAAGCAAACAATTATCCATCTTTACAGCTTTCGAATAGGCATTTGTGCGATTTAGAGCTGGTTATGAATGGCGGCTTTGACCCATTAACTGGATTCATGTCTCGAGGTGATTACGATTCAGTTGTTAGCGATATGAGGTTAAGTAATGGATCATTGTGGCCAGTGCCAATAACCTTAGATGTTAACGACAAATTTGTTTCTGAAATCTCCACTAATCCTAAAATTGCACTGAGAGACAAAGAAGGTTTTATTTTAGCAATCCTTAAAGTTGAAGATATTTGGAAACCAAATCTTTTATTTGAGGCAAAATCAGTTTTTGGAACAAGTGATATAAAGCATCCAGGTGTTAACTACTTACTTAACATTAGCAATAAAAATTATATCGGTGGAAAAATTGAAAAGATTTCGACGCCATATCATCATGATTATGGAGACATAAGACATACTCCTGGTGAGCTAAAATCAATATTTAAAAAAAATAAATGGAGTAAAGTAATAGCATTCCAAACGAGAAACCCGCTTCATAAAGCGCATTTTGAGTTGACTCGGAAAGCTATGAAAGAATTTAATGCCAAACTTTTGATTCACCCTGTAGTTGGAGCGACAAAACCTGGAGATGTAAATCATTTCACTCGAACAAGATGTTATAAGCATATTATGAAGGAATACCCTAAAAATTCTGCTTTTTTAAGCCTTCTCCCTTTGGCAATGCGAATGGGAGGACCAAAAGAAACGCTTTTACATGCAAAAATTAGAAAGAATTACGGCTGTACACACCTGATTGTAGGAAGAGATCATGCAGGTCCAGGTTTAGATTCAAATAACGAACCATTCTACGGACCATATGAAGCTCAAGATATGCTTAAAACATATCAAGATGAACTTGAAATTGAAATGGTCCCATTCAAATTTATGGTTTATACACCTAAAAGTAATACATTCAAAGCTTTAGATGATGTCGACCAAGATGAAGAATATAAAACGCTCTCAGGAACCGAATTAAGACAGCTTCTAGAAAAAGGTAAGGGAATTCCTGAATGGTTTACTTTTAAAAGCGTAGCGAATGAATTAGAGCGCTCAAACCCACCATTGGAAAAAAGAGGCTTAACAATTTTCTTTACCGGTCTGTCTGGATCAGGTAAATCAACACTCGCTAATGGCTTAGTCACGCGCTTCCTTGAACAGGGTTCTCGCCCTGTAACTCTACTAGATGGAGATATCGTAAGAACCAATCTATCTAGCGAGCTTGGGTTTTCAAAAGAACACCGATCAATAAATATCAAGCGAATAGGTTATGTGGCGAGTGAAATTACAAAAAATGGAGGAATTGCGATTTGTGCACCTATTGCACCCTATGAAAAGGATCGTAAAATCAATAGGAAGCTTATTTCAAAAGAAGGTGCCTACATAGAAATCTTTGTAAATACACCTCTTGAAAAATGCGAGGAAAGAGATTCTAAAGGGTTGTATGCTTTGGCAAGAGAAGGGAAGATTAAAGAATTCACTGGCATTTCAGATCCTTATCAGGAACCAATTGATGCAGAAATCGTTATAAATTCAAGTGGTGAAAATCCTGAAGTATTAGTAAAGAAAATTTATGAAAAAATTGTTAGTATGGGTTTTATAGAGGAGGATAAGTGAAAGGTATTATTTTAGCAGGTGGCTCTGGCACCAGACTCTTTCCAAGCACATTAGCAACAAGCAAACAACTATTACCAGTCTATGATAAACCAATGATTTATTACCCACTTTCAATGCTTATGCTTGCTGGTTTAAGAGACGTTTTGATCATTTCGACTCCTGAAGATTTGCCAAAATATAAATCTTTACTTTCAAATGGTGCTTCTATTGGTATGAATCTTTCATACAAAGAGCAAGTTTCACCAGGCGGTCTTGCTCAGGCATTTATTATTGGTGAAGAGTATATTGGGAATGACAATGTGTGTTTAATTCTCGGAGATAATATATTTTACGGCAGCAACCTACCTCAAACTCTTAGATCTGCGGTAAAAAGAGTCAACGACCTCAACACCTCTACAGTATTTGGGTACTATGTTAATGATCCTGAAAGATATGGTGTTGTTGAATTTGACAATGATAACAATGCAATATCTTTAGAGGAAAAACCTTCGAACCCAAAGAGCAATTATGCAGTTTCGGGTCTGTATTTTTACCCAAATGACGTTGTAAATGTCGCTAAGAACCAAAAGCCCTCTGAGAGGGGCGAACTTGAGATAACAGATACAAATAAAATTTATTTGTCACAAAAAAGACTTAAGGTTGAGAAATTAGGTAGAGGCTGTGCTTGGCTTGATACTGGAACGCATGATTCACTGCTTGAAGCATCCCAGTTTGTTCAGATTTTAGAAAAACGACAAGGGGTCAAAATTTCATGTATCGAGGAAATAGCTTACAGAATGAATTATATTGGCAAAAATGATCTAAAATCTCTGGGCAGTAAAATGATAAATAATCCCTATGGAAAGTATCTAATATCTGTTGCAGAAAATGATTAAATTAATCTCTTCACTAGAAAATTTTTAATTCTTTCATACAAATCATCTCTAGTTCTGGTAAAACTATCCAAATCATCTGGGTCTGAGCCCCACCCTTTAAACGGATCTTTAATACTCCAGTGGATACGCTCCACTTTTCCAGGAAAAACTGGGCAAACTTTATCAGCAGCATCACAAACTGTAATAACAATATTTATGTTTTCATTTAAGAATTTTGAAATTGGGTCAGAC